>Ga0114974_10001877_pt1 | contig 16408 bp, 8 predicted proteins | sample S_130206_EF_Meta_FD_87318 | JGI IMG/M metagenome (GOLD analysis project Ga0114974, IMG submission 87318) | Freshwater microbial communities from Lake Simoncouche, Canada to study carbon cycling - S_130206_EF_MetaG | ecosystem: Environmental > Aquatic > Freshwater > Lake | place: Lake... | reverse complement strand
TTTATATTTATATCTAGCAAATATATTTTCTTATGAACATGGATCAATTTATTGTAAGACCAGGTCAAAAAACAACTGAAGAAAAAACACAGGTTATTAATGTGCATAGAACCGTTAAAGGATTCTATAAAGCATCTATCATGGAACCAGATGCAAGTGGTACTATTAATGAAGCATTTTCAACTGGTTGGAAACCTAACACCATTCTAAACAGTGGAATGGACAAAATCGCATACATGCCATGGGCACAAACATTCCAATTTTGTTTAATAGGTGATTATCCATATACTGGTGCTGATCCTGTTACTGCTTCTTATAGTGAAACCATGTTGAAAAGACCTAAGAAAATACATGCATTTTATTTACCAGGTCAAGGAAACTGTGGTCATGTGATAACAGGAAGCACTGTAAGATTGTTCAGAACATTTGATTTTTATAAGGAAATAGACAACGTAACTTATACCGAAGTAGGTTTTAAAGAAACACCTGCTGCAAATTCATTGTTCAGTAAAATTCGTTTTGATCCAACCATGAGTTTGCATGCTGGACAATTTATGCGTGTTTCATATGAACTTCGTGTAAATTTGAATCCTGCTACTGGTAGTGCGGGTGGTGTTACTCCAAGTCCGTTTCCGTCATTTACAGGATGGACTAGTGGTTCATTGGATAAAGAAGCAATTCAAAAAGTAGGATTATGTGGTATTGATAGTGGAAGCGGTTTAGCAATTCCAATTGATGAAGCTGGATTTTGCAATGAACCATTTGCGCCTGGACAATTGAGTTTTGGACCCGCATTTGGATTCGTAAATAGATATTATAACGGAAGTAATGTAAATTATTATCCTTATAACGGTTCATCTGGGTCAACTGGCGGGTCCAGTGGAAATTATGAAACAAATCCATTTAAAGCAGTTGGCCCACTTCAAGAATTCGGTGAAGGATATAGTAATATTTATACGATTTTGGATGCTTCAATATCAGCAAGTAATGTAATTGCTGGTGGTAAATACAGTGGTAGTTTTGTTGTACCTGTAACAAGTAATTTCTTACCAAGAAATTATTTTACTACTGATTTTTTGAACGCAGCTGCTAATAGTATTTTTGACGGTGTTTATAAATCTGGCAGTTTTAAAACGCACAGCGTGGCTGATGGAAAATATACTACAATCGACTTCGATCCGGAGGATGGTTATGTGGCATCCAAAACAGCATTATTGGTAAATAGTGCTTCAGCAACAAACAAAAGCTTAAGTTTTAGAAATCTTGATAATTTGTGGACTCCATATTGTAAAATTTCAACATATACATCTACAGGAGGTACAGGATCTTTAGCTATAAACAATACCGCTTTAGTTAATGAATATTTTTATGACCCTTCTATGCAAACATCTGGGAGTTGGTCGTATCCTTTATATCCATCGAAATTGGCTGTTCCTGGTGGAAACGGTCTTGGTTCAATGTATGAACCAACGTTTGGAGTATTAAGTGGTAGATCTGGTTCCAAAAACAATACAAGTAATTTGATTATTCCAAGTAAATATCCATATTGGGATGATTGGAATCCATTTTCACCAAGTAATCCGCCAGGTGTTAGTGGTAGTTCAGTGCCATTCCCCGTAAATCAATTATCAAATTTATATGTTCGTGGATCTAGTGCATTTTTATCAACACATACTGGTTCAGCATCTGCATTTAATACCACAGTAGATAGATCAAGTAATACTGGTTCAAAGGTATTTTCTTATGAATTGCCATTAACAATAGTTACATATAACACAGGCAGTTTTTATAGAGATAAATTTACTATATTCACTAATGGAGTCGCAAACAATGTGGATATTTCGTCTTCTTATTGGCCATCAGGTTCTCCGCCTAATTGGAGAACAATTGGTATTGGGCCAACTAGTTTGTATATAACGCCAGACACAATGAATGATGCGGCTAAGTATAATGGATATGTTTATGTGTTGCAAAATGAACAAACTAAAGATAAGGATTATTCATTAAAGGTAGTATTTAGATACAGTTGGGCCAGAGGATAATTAACTTAAATTGTTATGTCATATCAATTAGTCAATTCAGGTTCAATTGCCAACTCTGATAACGCAGATACATTGCGTACATCATTTGCTAAAATCAATGGTAATTTTTTGGAATTATCAGGAAGTTTAAATTTTGATCAAACTCCCGTTGGTAGTGCTGGGGGTTCTGCTGGTTACATCATTATAAAAATAAATGGAACAAACTATAAACTTCCTATTTATAATGTGTGAGATTATTCCATAATATATTTTATAGAAAGTTTAAGTCTATTCCTCTTTCGTATTATAAAAGAGGAAAAGAATTAATTGTTAAAACGAATTTTTCATCAAGTGCAAGTTCATCATTAAAATTAAATGAAGTTGGAATTTTACCGGATTATTTTAAAGAAAAAAGCAATTTTCAGTTTGGTACATCTAACATAAGTGAATTTTATCTTCCTGAAATTGCACAAACAGATTTAGTTTTAAAAAATATAAGTCATGAATTAACGCCTTATTCAAATGTAGCGGAATCGTTTGGATTAAAAAATATAAGTCACGAATTAACGCCTTATTCAAATGTAGCGGAATCGTTTGGATTAAAAAATACTATTTACGATTCAACATCTAAAGAAATAATTGAAAATTCGGTACTTGCGGGACAATTTAATTACAATAATTTAAATTTAGATGCTACATCAAATTCATTAAATTCTTTTCAATTTAATTACAATAATTTAAATTTAGATGCTACATCAAATTCATTATCGTCAAAAATTATAAACAATGAATTTACAAAAATTGGTGCTGTATCAAATTCAGAAGAATTAAGTACAGTTGAAATAAGTACAGTTTTATTGGATCAAAACAATAATAATTTAAACCTTAACAATTTAAAACTTGATATTGTTAATTTAGATTCATCAAACATTAACAAATCTTTGATTGGGGCAAATAGTAGTAATGTTACATTAGATTTATTTACTATTATTTCCAGTTTAAATACAATTGATTACAATTCACAAACAATTGATAAAATACTAAATTATAATTCATTAGATACAATTGATTACAATTCACAAAAAATTGATAAAACAGATACTAATATATCTGTAAATACGATTGATTATTTAAATTATGTTACAGATAGATCATTCAATAATACAACTGTTAATTTATTAGATCATTTTATCCCACGAATAGATAAATCAATAACAAATATATCGTTAAATACAGTTGATTATTTAACATTTGTTCCTGATACTTCGGATAATATTAGTAATTTAAATACATTGGATTATCTTTTATATAAACGTGATACTTCGGATAATATTAGTAATTTAAATACAGTTGATTATTTAACATTTGTTCCCGATAAATCGTCAAATCAAGAAAATTTATTAAATACCGATTATCTTTTATATAAACGTGATACTTCGGTTAATATTAGTAATTTACAATCATTAGACTATTATAAAAGTACAATTGATAGTTCTAATAATGGTATTGCTTTAAATAATACAACACTGTTTTTAGTTTTAATTGATAGTGGATTTTATAGAAATGTATTAAATAATATCACTTATACATTAAGTTTGCCTGATTTTAGTACCGAATTTATTTCTGTTAAAACAACCGATAATTATTTTGTTTTAACCGATACTTTTAATTTAAATACAACTCTTAATGACATATCATATTATCAAACACTAATTGATAAATTTACAACGGACAATAAATTATCAAATATAGATTTAAAATTTTATCAAGTTGATATTGGAAATTTTGAAGTTAATTTAACCGATATCAATTACAATTTAGTAAAAATAGATAATTTTTCAATTAATTTGACGATATCAAATTTAGATTATTATGTTACTCCTGTTGACATTGTATCTTATAATTTAAGAATTGATAATATAGATTATAAACCAATAAATGTTGATACAGGTTTATTTTATAATAAATTCAACGATTTAACATTTGTTTTGCCATATTTTGATGCGAATCAAAATGTAATAACATTAAATGAAATAAATAAAAGTTTATCTTTAACTGTAGATTCCATATTAAATAATTTACCGTTGAATGAAATATTGAAAAGTAATATTGGTTTGTTATTAGATGTTTCCCCATTTGAATTGAATTTAAATGAAATATTAAATTTGTTTGTTAAAGTAGATAAAAATGAATTTAATATAAATGTAAATAATATTTTACATGAATTAACATTATCAGATAAAATTCAATATTCAAATAATGCAAGTCAGATATTACACGATTTAACATTATCAGATAAGTTTAATTTTTCAAATAAATTAAATGACATTTTGATAAAATATGATTCATTTCCTGCAACTTTTAGAAATCAAATTAATGAATTGTCTTATATACAAAATTCGTTTCCTGTATATATCAATTCAAATTTAAACAATTTAAGTTATGAATTATCTAAAGAATCGGTTACCAATTCAAATAATTTAAACGATTTAAGTTACAATTTATCTAAAGAATCCACGACAAATACAACTAATTTAAATAATTTAAGTTACGATTTGTCAAAAGAATCATCTAATTTTAATTTTAATTTTAACAATTTACTGTATGAACAGTCAAAAGAATCGGCGAATTTCACAACTAATTTAAGCAATTTAAGTTACAATTTATCTAAAGAATCCATTGAATTTAATGTAAACGCATCTTTAATTTATAATTACAGTCCCGAAATCATAGATTATGATATCAATTTTTCATTAACATATTTTTCCGAACCAATAGATGCAATTAATTTCAGATTATCATCAACATTAAATAATGTTTATACACCAGAATCAATTGATAGTATAATATCTACATCTTTAAATTATGTATATTCGCCAGAAATTATTACTTTTAGTTTAAAACCACAAGTTGATTATATCACATATAATGTATCATTAAATTACAATTTAAGATTAAATGATATAATATATACAACATTAGATATATTTAAAACTGTCAATGAAAGAATAGGATTGTCGGTTGATAGTATATATGCGCCAGAAAAATCTTTAGTATCTCAAAGTTTGACGGGAACAGAATTATATTCTTTTACAACGGATCAAGCGACTGCATCAAAGATTTCATTTGTTCCATATGATAGTTCTTCAAATCTTACATTCAACAGTTCATCATTAAGACACTATGTGCGACAAATAAATGATGTATTCTACATGTCTGGTAGTCAATTGACATCAAGTAGGATAAATTATCAAGATGATATAGAATTAATTGTAATTGGAAAAGGGTCTACAACTACTTATAAAGACAATTTAGATTATAATTTACCTTATAGAGCTAGCTTTTTGGTTAAAAATTGGCCGTATTATAGTTATAACACAAGTAGTTATTGGTACTTACCTGTACAATTAAATGCTTCAAACAATGATATATTCGCATCCGGTGATATTTGGATAACTGCTTCTTTCCAGAATGGTACGGATGTATTTACAGATCAATACGGTTTTGCGATAGATATATAATATAAGTTAATATTTATTAAAGAATGAGAATTACCGACTTAAATACATTAGTTACCGCTTCATTAAGTGATATTCTATATATCGTTGATGTAAGTGATACTGGCGATTTTATATCAGGTTCTAGCAAACAAATTACAGTTGGAAATTTCTTTTCTTCAAGTAATGTAGGTGGTGGAGGTGGAGGTGGTGGAGGATCTGGTTATTTAATATTAACCAGCAGTATTGTATCATCAAGTGTAAATATAGACAGTACGGTATTTACATCAAACGGAGTTCAAACTGCATACAATGTATCTGGGAGTGTTACAGAAGTTGCGGATGATGTTATTGTATTTATTAATGGTGTATCTCAAATACCAAATGTCAATTATACATTATCGTCATCAATTTTAACTTTTAGTGGAACACCATCTTCTGGTAGTAAAATTGATGTAAGACGAGCAAGTTCTGTATTAAGTGTTACATTTATTACCAGTTCAATGGGCGTTGAATATTTTACAGGTAATAATTCGTCTAGTCAATTTACTCTTACAAACGGACAAACAGTACTTCATAATTATGATGTTTTGATTTCATTGGATGGTTTGATACAAAAGCCAACTACAGATTATAGTATTACAGGTTCAATTTTAAACTTTACAGTACCACCACCAATTAATACAGATGTAGAAGTTAGATATTTAAGCCCACAAACATTTACATTAATTACTGGAAGTGGTGGTAGTGGTGGCGGTTCTGGCGCAGGATTTCCATTTAGTGGAAGTGCGGTAATAACAGGCAGTCTGTTAGTAACAAATTATATTAGTGGATCTTTTACCGGTTCATTATTAGGAACTTCAAGTTATGCATTAACCGCATCAAATGCTAATAATACAGTATCTTCAAGTTATTCGTTAACTTCAAGTTATACATTTACCGCATTGTCTTCAAGTTATGCATTTACCGCATCAAATGCGAATAATGCATTATCTTCAAGTTACACATTGTCTTCAAGTTATGCGTTAACATCGTCTTATTCATTTAATTCAAATTCCGCATCATACGCAAATAATTCAAATAATTCAAATAATTCAATATATGCAATTACTGCTTCATATGCATTAACTACATCAGGAAGTGGTGGTGGCGGTGGTTCTGGTGCGGGATTTCCATTTAGTGGAAGTGCGGTAATAACAGGCAGTTTAAATGTTAGTCAAACAATTACATTAAATAACACTGTTATAAGTGCAAGTGGTAATACTTTATATATAAATGGAAGTCCTATATCAATTTTACAATTTGCATATTTTTCATCAAGTATTAGCAGTTCAACCGAAACAGGAATTCTTAATGTAAGAAATACATTATTACAAGGTAAATCATTGTTAAACGGAGATATTTATGTCAACAACCTATCAACAGCGTCAAATGCTACATTAAATATATATAATGCTTCCACATCCGTACTATTTCAAACCGAAACAATATCACCTTCTCAAAATTTGATATTGAATCTTACCGATTTTATTCCGTTAAAATTATCAGGAAGCGGATATTTTACATTTCAAATCACTGCCAGTGTTGTTTAAAATATAATAACAATTTATATTAAATTAGTATATTTATAATCATATGAGTTTAGTCAATCGTCAAAATTATACACCCACCTATAATGTGTGGGTGGGAGCAATTACATGTCCTGCTATTATAGAAACACCAAGCAGTATTTGGATGCGAGGTTATGAACATGACCCATCAACAATGACTCCATTATTTGGACGACAATTTCACCCTGCAAGAACTGATAAACTTACAGTCGGTATGATATATACAAAATATTCTGGTTGTGTAGCATCCGTTGAATATAATGGTAATAGTTTCATAGACAGAACAGAAGATTGGTACGCTTTTAATTTGGAAGATATTAACAGAGGAATGAAAGATGTCCCGCTTTATAGATGGAGTGATGGATTTAATTATTATGTAGGAGAACGAGGTGGATATCGATTTTGGAAATTAAATCCGAACAATCAAAATTTAGTTGATGGTGCAAATTATAGTAAAGGAGATGCAATGACTTCGGATTGGAATTCTTATCCGTATCGTGGACAAGCAGATATGCATATACTAGATGAAGATATAAATAATATTTATACTCTCAATGTAGTAGAAATGTCTTATGGCACCTACTACAGAGCAATTTCATTTCCATCTGTAATTAATAAAAATACAAATGTTACAACAAATGTAAATGGTATACAACAAGTTGCTCCGGCAAATGGATATTATATTGGAAGAAGTAGTAGTAGAATTTATTCTGCTATTACTAGTAATTTCGGTAGAACATGGGGTTTATATTCTTATAATAAAGCAATTAATACAATTACTGCGGTGTATACAAATGTTCATTCTGGTTCAGTTTGGAATATACCATCAGAAACATATCAAGTAGATAATAGTGGAAGTTTTGCATTTTATTATAGTCATTTAATACCGTCTGGTAGTACTGTAAGTGCGTCTGCTATTAGTGCAAGACATAATTTTACTCAAGTAATTTTTAATAAAGACGGCGGTCAAGCATCAGGATCTGTTTCTGCTTCTATTAATGCGTATGGCACTCAATGTTTTGTAGACTATAGTTTATCGGGAAGTTTAAGTCCAAATGATTTATGGCCTGCTTCATGGACTATCACAAATCCTTTAAGTTATTCAAAAAGAACAAAATTATTTTTAAATAGTCCAAGTTCTTCTGTAAAGTATTTGATTGGATTTGGTATTACACCGTATGGATATGAAGAAACAACCAAGAATTTTTATAATGGATTAGTATTTGAAATTACAGCAAGTAGTGCAACTACAATGTCTTATAAATCATATAGACCCATATATAATGATTTGGGTTCAGAAACTCGTGCGGTAATTGCAATGGATGACAATACAAATAGATTTCTTGTAGTTACAACACAGAATATGGGGATTTATACTTTTGATACCGGCAGTAAATCGTTAACACTTGCACAAACTATACCTGGTGAATTTAGAACATATGGTGTAGATACATACAACCGTTTATGGGCATGTACTTATAACAATGATTTATTTTGTTTTTCATTGGATTCGCCAGTTAGAATTAATATTACAAGTCCTACAAGTTCATACAATTATGCGGGAAGTTCCTTATCAGGTAGTATTTTGGTAGAAGCAAGAAATTATTTAGGAAACTATGTTGCTGTACCTACCAGACTTACAATTGAAGGAAATTCTGCGGTATTTACATCAAATACATCATCATCAATTGATATTACAACAAATACAAGCGCATCAATAACAGTGCCAATAACAATTAATAATGGCGGATTTACACGAATTGTAGCAAGTTCAAATTTCTAATTTATAAAATATGAGTTTAATCAACAGACAAAATCAAAATATTGGATTGACCACAATTATTGAAACTCCTACGAGCATTTTTATAAATGGCCAAGAACACGACGCATCAACATTAACACCATTGTTTGGTAAAATTTTTTATCCTGCATATAGTAACACAAATACCAACGGTACTATATTTACAAAATACTGTGGATGGTTAGGCAGCACAATGAATAATGATAATCATACAGTTAGAACTTACGATTTTAGCGCATTTAGTTTGGATGATATAATGCGTGGAATGAAAGATGTGATCGGATATAGATGGACTGATGGATTCAATTATTATGTCATGGAATATGGTGGTTATAAAATGTGGAAATTTAATCCAGGTAACCAAAATTTATCATATGCACTTGGAAGTAAACCGGATGCGACGACTACTGTAAGTACATATAGAGCACACGAAAATTGGATTATTGATGAAGATTCTTCTAATTTTTATATGATTGGAGCTTCACAAAGAAGCACTGGTAATGCCTATAGAATGTGTGGACAATTTGCGGTGGGAAATAAAAATACGAATGTTGGAACAAATAGCGACGGTATACTCAATAATACCAATTGTTATACCGCTTATATTGGTAGAAGCAGTACTAGAATATTTGCATTTAGAAGTTGTAATAATCAAAAAAACACGCAATTTGTAACATATTTTAAATCGTTAGTATCGTCAAGCATATCAATTGATTTTACACACAGTGGTTCACATGTACCAATTCCATCAGAAACATTTGATGTGGATGGCAGTGGTAGTCTTGGATTTTATTATACACACACAGTACCAAATGGTATACCATCAGGATCTGCATCTGGTCCAAAATATAGTATAAACAGAATTATTTTTAATAAAGACGGTAATCAAGCATCAGGATCAATATCAGCATCTATTAGTGCCTATCAAAGCACATGTAGTATTGATTTTACTGCATCCGGTAGTTCTACTCCAAACGATTTATGGCCAATGACTTGGACTACATCTGATAGTTATCAATTTCAAAGAAGAACCAAATTATTTTTAAATAGTCCATCTTCTTCGGTTAAATATTTGATAGCATTTAATATGTCTCCATTTAGTTATGAAGAAACTAACAAATCATTTTATACAAGTCTTGTATTTGAAGTAAGCAGTAGTAATACTTCTGCTTTAACTTATAGATCAAGCCATCTAATTTATAATGATATAGGTGGAGAAACAAGAGCGGTAATGGGAATGAATGATGATAATACTAGATTTTTAGCGGTTGGAACATATAATGCTGCGGTATATACATTTAATACATCCAGTAAAGCTTTGTCTTTGGCGCAAGTAATACCTGGTGAATGGCGACATTTTGGTACGGATACTTATGGAAGATTATGGTTAACAAATTACGCTAATGATTTGTATTGTTTTACATTGGATTCACCAGTGAAGATAAATGTTACTGCTCCTGTATCATCATATAATTATACAGGAAGTGCAATATCATCCAATGTAAGTGTCGAAGCAAGAAATTACTTGGGGAGTTTTGTATCTGTGTCAAGTAGATTGACTATTGAAGGCAATTCTGCTGTATTTACATCAAATGGATTGGGAGTCTTGGATGTCACTACATCAAGTTCAGGATCAATTAGTGTTCCAATAACAATTAATAATGGTGGATTTACACGAATTGTAGCAAGTTCAAATTTCTAAATGGCAAAGGATATTCCATATTATTTTGCTGATACAGGAATTAATGGTGAGATGTTGGGTGAACAAAATGTTTATTCACTTCCCCTAGTTAATTCTGTATTGACATCTACTCCATTAACCATAACAATCAATAAAACTCCCAATTCAGCATATTCAACATATTTTTTGTCGTATGAAAATCCAGAATTAGGACCAAGTACAGATAACAATCCAATCAATAGAAATAAAATAGTACAACTATCAGTTAATGATACATTATTTGGTATTGGTTCAATTTCTTCTACACCATTGATAATTAATACAAGTAACACTTCATCGTTATCTAAAATATATTTTTTATCATACGACAATCCAGAATTGGGACCGAATACAGATAAAACGGGAGTTTATAGAAACGAAATAGTACAATTATCAGTTAATGATACATTGTTTAGCAGTGGAATAGTTTCTTCTACACCATTAATAATTAGTACAGTCAATACATCATCATTATTTAAAACATATTTCTTATCATATGAAAATCCAGAATTAGGGCCAAATACAGATAAAACGGGAGTTTATAGAAATCAAATATTACAAATAAATAACCAAAGACAATATCGTTATTTAATACAAGATGGTACAGGTAGTAATTATCCTGTTGACACCACATATGATCTAAATTATAACAGTACAAAAGTTATATCAAATTTTGATAATTTATCAAATTTAGCACCAATCAATCTTCCTATTTCTTCAAGCGGATCGTTTGGTATTACAGGAGGACCAAATCCAAATACATCTAGTTATATTACAAATTCAATGGAATTTATTACAATTGGCGCAGGAGGTGGATCTGGTGGACCAGACGGAGGAAGTAATGCGTGTGGTGGTGGTTCAGGAGCGTTAATATCAGGATCTGTAAGTTTAATTTTTTCCGGTTCAATATTATACATTTATGTAGGAGGAGGTGGCGGTGGTGGAGTTGGGTGTGTAGCTGGCACTGGTGCAGGCGCAGGTGGAACCAATGGTGGTGGTGCAGGTGGTAATGCTGGTGGAAGTGGATGTTCTGGTGGCGGCGGTGGCGGTGGCGGATGGTCAGGTATATCCACAGGATCAAATTATATAGCAGTAGTAGGTGGTGGATCTGGTGGTGGTGGTGCAAATGAAGGTGGTGCAAATGATGCTAATTCGGCAGGTGGTGGAGTTCAAAATGCTGGTGCAAATGGCACCAGTTTTACTGGTGGTACAGGTGATAATTTTTCGGGTGATGGTGGTGGATGGGCAGGTGGTGGTGGAGGTTATTACGGTGGTGCTAAACAAAATACGAGCACTTATGTAAATAGTGGAGGTGGTAATTATACTGCGTCAATGACATTTAATTGTTCAATATTAAATGGAACAGGTGTAGGTCAAGGAAGTACTGCTGCAAATATAACATATAATTGGAATGGATTAACTGGAAATTATGGAGGTGGTGGTGCTCCGATTATTGGTTCTGGTGGAACTGCTGGGTCAGGAACAACAGGCGTTGTTGCAATTAGATATGCTGGAATTCAGAAAGCAACTGGAGGAACTGTTTCTAATTCTGGTGGTAGTACTATACATACATTCACTAGCAATGCTACAATGTCTTTTTATGATACACCATTTATATTACCTGGTGTGGTTGGTGGATATGGTTATTTTGATGGGTCTGGCAGTTATTTAAGAATAAGTGGTTCATCACTATTAAATTTGGGTTCAGGTTCTGCATCTCCATTTACCGTTGAGTATGATTTTTATACTAATTCAAGTAGCAAATATCAAACAATTTTATCAAGAGGAGCAGGTTCAATAAATTATAACACTTCGTCTGGATTGGTTTATAACGCTGGAATTAGTTCATCAAAAATTATATGGGAATACTATACAAATAATACATCAAGTTATTTATTAACAGGATCTACTAATATTATAGATAATTACTGGTATTCTTATGCCGTAACTTATGACGGAAATATAACCAGATTATATTTAAATGGTGTTCTTGAAAACAGTGTTAGTAATTCAATTTACAATTATCCATCCACTTTATTACCGTCACTTACATCATCATTTATTGGAAGATTGGTAAATACATCAAGCAATGATTTTTCAGGATATCTAGATAAAATCAGAATCACTACAGGAATAGCAAGATATACGAATGCGTCTTATATTACACAATCTTCAAGTTATCCAACTTCTACAGGATTTTTAGCTGGATCAAATTATTGCAATTCAAATATATTAAATATACGATTTGCCAATGATTATTTGACGGGCTCAAATTTAATATTGCCTAGTGGTACTAATGATTTTACATCATCTCAAGATATATTAGTAACTAATATTACGGGTACAGTAAATAATAATACAATAAACACAATTAGTAGTGGTTCCAATAATATCAAAAGAAATGATGGTATTACAGATAAAACTATATATACAGGCGATAATTATATAAGCGATACTACAATATTTACAAGAGGTAATGTAGAAAGAATAACCGTAGAATCGTCTCAAGTAATATTTAATTCTTTATCCGATCCAAGTAAAAATTATAGTTATAAAGGAACTGGTTCTAATATTATCATCCGAAATGATGGTATTACAGATAAAACTGTATATACAGGTGATAATTATGTAAGTGATGCTACAATATTTACACGGGGTAATGTAGAAAGAACAACCATAGAATCATCTCAAGTAATATTTAATTCTCTATCAGACCCAAATAAAAATTATAGTTATAAAGGAACCGGTTCTAATATCATTAAAAGAAATGATGGTATTACAGATAAAACTATATATACAGGCGATGGTTATGTAAGTAGTGCAACAATAAATGCAATTGGTACTATAGATAAAACTATATTAAACGGTTCAAGCGTTGTAATAAATACAGACACTAATAATTTCATTCCGTCAATAAATAAAACATTTACATACGAAGTAGACTATAATGCAGTATTCAACCAAGAAATAGATTCTGTTTTAACAATTGTAACAACATACTCATTGCCATTAGGATTTTCTATATCATCTGATGCAAAAAGAATTTCGGGATATGTTAATTTTACAGATACAAAAACTATAAAATTAGAATTATCCGATAGTAGTACATATAATATAGTTTTAAAACCAATATTCTTTAAGAAAAAATATACTTATTAATATGACAAATTTAATTCCATTCTTTAAAAGATATCCGAATAATACAGGATTTAATGTATTTGACGCATCGGGGTCTATGACAATACAACAACCATACAATCCAGGTAGTGGAGATACATTTCATTCACAAGAAGAAATATATCAATATGTTAGTTCCAGTATAATGACAATGACACAATACAATCCAATTGATGATTTAACTGATGTATAATGAGAAAATTATCTACAGATTTAATTAAGTCTGGTAGTTTTACTGGAAGTTTTAGTGGTAGCTTCTATGGATTATCGCCATCATCTAGCTATGCACTAACTGCAAGTTTTTCTAATAATTCAGTTAGTGCAAGTTATTCACTAAATAGTACTACCGCAACCAATTTATCTGGTGGAACTGTTAATGCTATATCAATTACAGGATCTTTATTGGGAACTAGTAGTTTTGCTAATAATGCTATATCCAGTAGTTTTAGCAGTGTATCTATTAGTAGCAGTTATGCTTTAACGGCAAGTAATTTGAGTCCGATTGCTCAAGATTTGATTCCAATTACAGGATCAACATATAGTTTAGGATCACCAACAAATAAATGGAAAGACATATATGTAAGTACCGGCAGTATTTACATTGGAGAAACAGTATTAAGTACATCTGGTTCAACATTATTTGCAAATTCAAGCCCAATTGTAACACTAAATACCGCATCTGGTCAAATTGAAGTTGTAGGAATAACTGCGTCACTAAGTGCAAGTTTCGCAACAAATGCTAATTTATTAAATAATACATCATCAACTGTATTTGCAACGACTGGTAGTAATAATTTTAGTGGAAGTCAAACGGTTCAAGGAAATATAACAGTAATTGGCAGTTTGATTGCGCAACAATATGTAGTAAGTTCATCTGTTAGTTATTTTACATCATCTAATTTTGACGGTAGTACTAAGTTTGGTGATACAGATTCAGATACGCATCAATTTACAGGATCACTTCGTTCGCCAAATATTACTGGCAGTTTATTAGGTACTGCATCTATTGCTTTAGTTGCGTTAACATCTAGCTATATAAATGTAGCAACAAATGCAATTAGTAGTAGTTTTGCTAATACCGCTAGTGTTTCTGTTAGTTCGTCTTATTCATCATACGCAATTACATCCAGTTATAATTTGAACAGTGTAAGTTCAAGTTACAGTTTAAATAGTGTTAGTAGCAGTTATTCAAATGTCGCAAATACAGCGACATCTGCAACCAGTGCAAATACTGCAACAAGTTCAAGTTTCGCAACTACGGCTGGTACAGCTACTAGTGCTACATCGGCTACATCAGCAAATACTGCAACGAGTGCAAGTTTTGCAACTACGGCTGGTACAGCTACTAGTGCTACATCGGCGAATAGTGCGACAAGTGCATCATATGCATTAACCGCATCATTTGCATTGAATTCGTCTGGTGGAGGAGGAAGTGGTACTGTTAGTGGTTCTACAAATTATATTTCTAAATTTACATCTGGAAGTGCTATAGGAAACAGTGTAATTTATGAAACAGGCAGTAATATTGGTATTGGAACTATCAATCCGAATGCTAAATTAAATATTAACAGTAGTGGTTCTTTAGTTTCTGGTTCGGTTGTATTTAGTGTAGAAGGAACGCAGGGTTCATTATTTAGTGTAGATGATAGTCTTAGCGGATCATTGATGAGTGTTAACGATATTAGTGGATTACCAATATTGGAGGTATTTAGTGATGACAGGCTAGTAGTTGGTACATACAATTCAAATGCTTTGGTGGTAACTGGGAGCAGGGTTGGTATAGGTATAAGCAATCCTATAGCTAAATTACAAGTAAGTGGTAATATTAGTGGTAGTAGTTTTACATCTAGTGTAAGTAACGGTGTTGGATTTTTGGGTACATCATCATTTTCTGTTACTGCTTCATATGCATTAAATGCTTTAACGGCATCATTTGCATTGAATGCTTCTGGTGGTGGAGGTGGTAGTGGAACGGTAACTGGTTCATTAAATTACATATCTAAATTTACATCTACTACGACTGTTGGAAACAGTGTAATGTATGAAACTGGTAGTAATATTGGTATTGGTACAATTAATCCGAATGCTAAATTAAATATTAATAGCAGTGGTTCGCTTGTTTCCGGATCTGTAGTATTTAGTGTAGAAGGAACACAGGGTTCATTATTTAGTGTAGATGATAGTTTAAGTGGGTCATTGATGAGTGTAAATGACATTAGCGGTTTACCGATATTGGAGGTATTTAGTGATGATAGATTGGTGGTAGGAACATATAATTCAAATGCTTTAGTGGTTACTGGCAGTAGAGTTGGTATAGGTACAAATAATCCTATAGCTAAATTACAGGTGAATGGAAATATAAGTGCGAGTAGTTTTACCGGCAGTGTTTTTGGTACAAGCAGTTGGTCTACAAATGCATTGACTGCTTCATATGCAGCTGGCGGTGGTACAACATTAACTACTGGCAGTACTTATCCAATAACAAGTAGTTGGGCAACAAATGCTATAAGTAGCAGTTTTTCAACATTTGCGGTTTCTGCTACAAGTGCGACATCTGCGACTAGTGCAACTACGGCTACTAG
>Ga0114974_10001876_pt1 | contig 16414 bp, 12 predicted proteins | sample S_130206_EF_Meta_FD_87318 | JGI IMG/M metagenome (GOLD analysis project Ga0114974, IMG submission 87318) | Freshwater microbial communities from Lake Simoncouche, Canada to study carbon cycling - S_130206_EF_MetaG | ecosystem: Environmental > Aquatic > Freshwater > Lake | place: Lake... | reverse complement strand
GAGAGCTTTTGAAAAGCGCGCCTGAACACTGAGAAGAAGCGCGCGGCGCGCCGCCCCCCCTGTGTGCCCAGAGGCTCGTTCCCCAGAAACGCCCCCTGAACACCCTCAGGGAACCCATCTTTTTGGGAAGAACGCGAAAGCAACCCCCTCGCCTTCTCCCTCCCCCCTCCGCGCGGAAAGCCTTCACAAACACCGTTGGCGCCAGCACCAGAGTGAGCTACCCAGATCCCATCCCCCTCCCAAACAACGCCAACAAGACCGCCATTGGAGCGGATCCACTCCCTCAGAGCCACGCGCCCGCCAAAGGCGACGCATTCCTCGTCCCCGCTGGCAGAGCCACGCCCGCTAGCGAATCCTCTTCCAAAGGGCCCGCCCCCGAGACCTCCTCTTTTTTGGCATGGCCCCAACGGTGCTCCTTTTTGACATCGCCCCAACGGCGATCTTTTTGCGTGTCGCCCTTCCTGAATAGGAAATTCAGGGAATCCGCCACTGGGTTTGCCGCCAAAGCATTCGGTTTGCATGTTTATCCCTCCCCAACGATTGCTACGGAGAAGGTCGGCGCAGGGTTTTAAGAAAGTGCAGGGGAGGCGCCGAATTGTCTGAAAGCATCTCCGGACTTCAGACAAACATTTTTTGGATTTTTGCCTTAACTTTAAGCAGACTTTGCGAGTGCCGCTTGCCATCCGCGCTCCACTGACCTTACTTGCTGACTTTTGTTTTTCCTTTCGCTGTTCATGAGCCGTCTTTTTTTCAAACCCGTTTACTTCCTCCTGACCGCTGGCGCCCTGTTTTTGGGGCCCATGGAGGCCGCTGCCCGCAGCGCCAGCCAATCCAAGCGGGAATCGCTCGCCGCCAAGACCAAACGCAAAAAAAAGAAAACCGTCGCGCAGAAAGCAAAGCCTGTTGAAAAGGAAGCCTCTGGAGGGATTCCAAAGATTCACGCCACCTCCGCCATCCTCGTTGATGCTCAATCGGGCCGGGTTTTACACAGCGTCAATCCCGATCAGGAACGGGCGGTCGCCAGCACCCAAAAGATCATGACCGCGCTGCTCGTGGCGGAGGGCGGGGGCTTGGACAAAACCGTGCGCATCGAGGCAAGCGATACTTGGGCGGAACCGTCCAAACTAGACATCAAAGCGGGAGAGGTTTACCGGCGTGGCGACCTTTTACGGATTTTATTGGTCAAGAGCATGAACGATGTCGCGCGTGCTTTGGCCCGTGACAACGCGGGGAGCGTGGAGGCGTTCGCTAAAAAGATGAACGCCAAGGCCGCCCAGCTTGGGATGAGCAGCTCTCACTTTGTTAATCCCAACGGCCTGCCTGCAGAGGGGCAGCATTCCTCGGCGCGGGACATGGCCAAGGTTGCGGCGGCCGCCTATAAAATCAGGGCGATCAGGGAGATCGTCTGCCTGAAGGAATTGCAGTGGCAACATCCCAACGGCAAGATCAGCGAGTTTCACAACACGAACCGAGTTCTGAGCAGTTTGAAGGCCTGCAACGGCATGAAAACGGGATACACGCAGGCAGCTGGGTTCTGTCTGGTTTCGAGCGCATCCGCAGGGGGAAAAGACGTCATTTCCGTGGTGCTAGGCGACGCCAAAGAGTTCGTGTGGAACGACTCGCACCGCCTGTTAGAGTGGGGCCTTGGAACCGACGCCCAAACAGCACGCACCCCCTGAAGGAGCAGACTTCCATGCAGGAAGCGCTGGAAGGGCCGCTCTTAGCGCTTGAAAACGATTCGCTCCGCAGGGCGTTACGAGCGCCACTGCTGCGCGCGGATTCCGCTGCAGAAGGCGATCCGGAAGCACTGATCAACTTTGGTTCAAACGACTACCTGGGACTGGCCGAAGAGCCCTTTATCGCGCAGGCGGCGATTGAGGCGGTGGGCCGGTACGGTACGGGTGCCGGAGCATCCCGTTTGATTTGTGGAAACCATGCGCCCCATGCCGACCTGGAGGAGGCACTTGCAGCATGGAAAGGCACGGAGGCTGCTCTCGCCTTTTCCAGCGGATATGCCACGGCCCTTGGGACAATTCCCTCTCTCATTGGCCCGCAGGACGTGGTCATTTTGGACAAACTCTGCCACGCCTGCATCATCGACGGCGCGCGGCTTTCGGGAGCCGTCCTCAGAATATTTCCCCACAACAACCTAGACCGACTCGAGACTCATTTGCAATGGGCGCGCAAACGCCATCCAAAGGCCCGCATCCTGGTGGCCACGGAAAGTATTTTCAGCATGGACGGCGATCTTGCGCCACTGGCGGCAATCGTCGCTTTAAAGGAACGCTACGGAGCGTGGCTGATGGTGGACGAAGCACATGCTGCAGGCGTTCTCGGGGCCACCGGAGGAGGCCTTGCTCAAGCCCTTGGGCTTGGCGGACGCATCGAGATCCAGATGGGAACGCTCAGCAAAGCGCTGGGCTGCTCGGGCGGATACATCGTCGGTTCGCGGACGCTTGTGGATTGGTTGATCAACAAGGCGCGGAGCTTGATATTCTCGACCGCCCCCGCCCCCGCCAGCGCGGCAACCGCGACCGCCTCAGTACGCTGGATGTCTACCGAGGCCGCCCACGAACGGCGGGCGCTTCTTTGGACAAACGTAGCCCTTTTTCAGAAAACGTGGCCCGAATTGCCAGCGGCGCAAAGTCCAATTGCACCGGTGCTTGTGGGAGGAAACGAGGAAACTCTGAGGCTGAGCAAACGGTTGCTTGCTGCAGGTTTTTTCGTGCCGGCCATCCGATATCCGACGGTGCCCCGCGGACGGGAGCGTCTGCGGGTTACAATCAGCGCGAGACATTCCGCAGATTCCATCCAACGCCTCACTGTGGCCCTCCGGGCGGGCCTTGGTACGCTCGACGGGCCGCAATAGACGGGGCCAAAAAAGACGCGAGTCCCCCCGCGATAGGCCGAAGTGCTGGCGGGTTAAAAGAAAATCGGGATCACAAGAATGGCCACAATATTGGCCAGCTTGATCATCGGGTTAATCGCAGGACCTGAGGTATCCTTGTAAGGATCTCCGACGGTATCACCCGTGACGGCAGCGGCATGAGCGGGAGAATTTTTTCCACCATGATTGCCTTCTTCGATGTACTTTTTGGCGTTGTCCCAAGCCCCTCCGCTGGACGTCATTGAAAGACCAATAAACAACCCGGTGACAATGCTTCCCACAAGCAAACCACCGAGCACCGTTTTGCCGAGCGCTGGAGTTGCGGCAACCACCACGACAAACAGGATGGGCAGCAACGCTGGGACGATCATTTCCCGCAGCGCGGCCTTGGTCACGATGTCCACACACTTGCCATACTCGGGAACTTCAAGCCCCAGCAGAATGCCGGGACGCGCCTTGAGTTGGCGGCGCACTTCTTCAACCACAGCGCCCGCGGCCCTGCCCACGGCGTCCATGCTGAAAGCGGAGAACAGGAACGGGAGGAGGCCGCCGAGGAAAAGGCCGATGATCACCTTCGGATCATTGAGCGAAAAATCCAAAGCACCCGCCACAAGACGGCCTGCTCCTTCAAGGTGCGCTCTCAACTCCTCAACGTAGGTGCCGAAGAGAACGACGGCGGCCAGACCAGCCGATGCGATGGCGTAGCCCTTTGTGACCGCCTTCATGGTATTGCCAACGGCGTCGAGTTCGTCGGTAATTTTGCGCACCTCAGCAGGGAGACCGCTCATGACGGCGATGCCGCCGGCGTTGTCCGTGATGGGGCCGAAGGCGTCGAGCGAGATCACGATCCCAGCCATGGAAAGCATCGCCATGACGGCAACCGCGATTCCGTAGAGGCCGGCGAGTTCGTAAGAACCCAGAATGGCCCCTCCGATGCAAAACACGGGAAGTGCGGTGGCGTGCTGACCGAGTGCGAGCCCTGCGATGATGTTTGTGGCGTGTCCTGTTTCAGAGGCACGCGCGATGTTGCGCACCGGAGAGTAGTGAGTGGAGGTGTAGTAGTTGGTAATGGCAACAACCAAGCCGGTCATTACTAATCCTATGAGAGAGGCGCCATAGATCCGGGCGGGCCCGACGATGATTTCGCCGACCTTCATTCCTTCCCCAAACAGAGACTGTGTAACGGGGTAAAGAACCAGAGCGGAGACAACGCCCGAAACGCCAACGCTGCCCATGAGCGCCGCGGAGGGGGCCATACGGGAGACGTTCACAAAGATAATTCCGAGGATCGCCCCGAGGATGGAAATGCCCCCGAGCACAAAGGGAAACAATACGGCATTGGGAAACGTCTTCAACGTGAGCCCGGCAATCAGAACGGCGCCGATCAAACTCACCGCGTAGGTTTCAAAAACATCTGCAGCCATGCCCGCACAGTCGCCGACGTTGTCCCCCACGTTGTCAGCAATGGTGGCGGGGTTGCGGGGGTCATCCTCATCGAGATTGCTCTCGATTTTACCCACAAGGTCAGCGCCAACGTCGGCCGCCTTGGTGTAAATTCCACCGCCCAACCGCGCGAACACGCTAATCAAACTCGAGCCGAGAGCGACTCCCACGAGACTGCGAAGGGCAACCTCATTTCCAAGCATTCCCGCCACGGCCTTGTAAAAAAGTGCAGTCGAGAGAAGGGCCAACCCCACGACGAGCAGGCCGGTGACAGCCCCCCCGTTGAAGGCCGCCACCATCGCTTGGTGCCGACCGGACATCGCGCCCTGCGCTGTGCGCACATTCGCGAGAACGGCGACACGCATTCCAATGAAGCCGGCCGCCAACGAACAGACCGCCCCCAAAAGAAACCCGAGTGCAAGCGGCACTCCCAGTTTCCAAAGCAACAGCGCGAACAAAATGGCAGCGATTGAGCCGATCGAAACCAGCTGTCGGTTCAAATAAGCCTTCGCCCCCTCCTCGATTGCGGCTGCTATTTCCCGCATCCGTTCATTTTCAATGCGCACCTTGAGAATGGATCGTATCAAGCCGACGGCCACCATGAGGCCAATGACAGCGCAAACGATCACGACAGACATGCCTGAAGTTTCAAGGAATGTGGCAGCAAGGGGGGGGATTAAAAACATATGAAGAGTAAAGAGAGGAAAAGAAGCGGATGAGAGTGCCTAAATCAGCTCTCATCCGCAAGCCGACATATTGAAGAAAACCACTGATAGGCGTGCAAACGCAAGGCGTATGCAACGCCCGATTGGAGCGCTGATTGGGAATCCCTTGTTGATCAGGATCTACGGGCGATCAGCTGAAGGATTGCCTTTTGGGCATGCAACCGGTTCTCGGCTTGCTCAAACAGCGTTGCAGCGTGCGCTTCAAATGTTTCCGCCGTGATTTCCTTGCCCCGGTAGGCAGGAAGGCAATGCATCACAATTGCGGCCGGAGCGGCCTCCTTCAAGAGACGATCATTGATCTGATAAGGAGCCATCACACGCAACCGTTCGAGCGCCTCCTCCTCCTTACCCATGCTCACCCAAACATCGGTGTACAACACGTCGGCGCCGCGCACCGCCTCTAGCGGGTCTGCACAAACAATAATCCGCCCCGTCTGCCTCGCTCGCTCGAGAAGCTGCGCATCGGGCTGATAACCTTCCGGCGCGGCGATTCGCAATTCGAAATCCAGACGCGCCGCAGCCCACACCCACGAACGGGCGACGTTACAGGCACCGTCTCCAATGAAACAAACGGTGCGCCCCTCGACTCCGCCCAGCTTTTCACGGATGGTCTGCAGATCCGCCAGAATTTGGCAGGGATGTTCATCGTCCGTGAGCGCGTTGATCGTCGGGATTTGCGAGTACTCCGCAAAAACCTCCACATCGGACTGCAAAAAGGTGCGAATCACCGCACCGTCGAGCATACGCCCCATGACGCGCGCTGTATCCTCGATCGGTTCTCCGCGACCGAGTTGAATGTCGGCAGAGGAAAGGAACATCACGCTTCCGCCAAGTTCGCGGATTCCGACTTCAAAGGAAACACGGGTGCGCGTGGAGGATTTGCTAAAAATCAGGGCCCAACACTGCCCGGCAAGCGGTCGTTTCTCGTGCCGTCCTCGAGTCGCCTTCATGGTCTCGGCTAGTTCAAGAATGCCATAAATCGCATCCCTGGTGAGGGATTCCATCGATAGAAGATGCTTCATAACAGAAAAGAGAAGTTCAACAAAAACGCGTGGAACCGGTTAAAGAGAGGGAAGAGACGCCAGCACGGAGGAAAGAATGCGCACGGCCTTGTCGACATCCGCCGTTTGAACGTTGAGCGGAGGCAGCCAACGCAGGATGTGGGTGCCCGAAGGAATCGTCAAGAGCCCTTCCGCGTGAAGCCGTTCCACCATATAAATGGAGGGCGCCTTGCCTGCGGGCAACCCGCCGCGCGTGGCAAAGTCCGCCACCAGTTCGATGCCGAGCATCAAACCAACCCCGCGCACTTCACGGACCCAGGCAGACTGAAGCGCTCGCAGCGCGTTGACGGCGTAGACACCCTGATTGCGAGCGTTTTCCAAGAGACGCTCGTCCTCGATGATGGACAAAACTTCGAGGGCGCCAGCGCAAATGAGCGGGGTGCCGCCAAAGGTCGTGCCGTGTGAACCTGGGCCGAGCACGTCACATAGGGGTTTGACTTCCCCGTTGCGCATTTGCACCAGCCGCGAACTCACCCAGATGGCGCCTAAAGGAAATCCTCCGGCAATTCCCTTGGCCCAAGAGACGGCGTCAGGCTTGACGTCGGGAGCTAGCGTATCCCAACCATTCCAGTCACCGGTGCGGCCAAGACCGCATTGCACTTCATCAAAAAGAAGAAGCAAAGAGTGTCTGTCGCACAAGGCGCGGGCGCGGCGAAGGTACTCCGCACTCACCGGATAAATCCCGCCCTCGCCTTGAACAGGCTCAAGCATTACTGCGACTGTGCCGGGAATTTCTGCCGCATCCTCAAGAGAGGTAATGTCGTTAAACGGGATGTGAGTAAACCCCTCCACCATAGGCTCAAAGCCCTTCTTGACCTTGTCCTGTCCCGTTGCAGCAATCCCACCGAGCGTCCTCCCATGAAAGGAGCCATTCATTGTAATGATGCCACGTCGCAGAGGCGCGTCAGGATTCGAGTTGCCTCCCGTGACGACACCACCAGCAGCATTTCCAGAGGAAGTCCGAGCAAAGCCATTGGCCTCATTTCCAAACTTCCGGGAGAGTTTGTAGAGGGCCTCGTTCGCCTCGGCGCCGGAATTGCAAAAGAAAATCTTGCCGGGAGCCCCCACAATCTCGACCAACCGCTTGGCCAGTTCCCCCTGCTGCCTAGTGTAGTATAAATTGGATGTGTGAACGAGTTCACCCAACTGCCGACGCATGCGCTCCACCACCCGAGGATGGCAGTGGCCAAGGGAAGTCACGGCGATGCCGGCTCCGAAGTCAAGGTACTCGCGGCCGTCCTCATCCCAAACGTAGCAACCGCTTCCACGTGCGAGACGCACGCCGAAGCGGCCATAGGTCGGAATGACGTACTGGTCGAAGAGCTCGAGTGTAGATGGGCTGAGGCTCATTGGAAAACCGGCGAATGTAGCGATTGGCGGCTATTTGGAAAGCAAAAGGACTGCTCCAATCGACGACTGGCCTCCAGCGACGCACTCGCCCACCCTCAAACCGCACCACACTCAAAAGTTTTCACGCCTGCGGTGGAAGTTCAGCCCTTGGTGGCGCAGGCGGTGGCGACGCCGCCGCAGGGAGATCCGGCGAAGGCGTTTTTAAGAGACCTGGAGAACGCAGATAGCGGACAGCCTCCTCCCTCGTGATTTCTCCACCTTGGAGGAGCGTCTCCACAGCGCGGTCCAGGGTTTGCATGCCTTCCCTCGACCCGATCTCCATGGCTCCGAGAAGCTGGTGCGTTTTTCCTTCACGCACTATCGTCCGCACCGCGCTGCTGGCGATGAGCACCTCGAAAGCCGCGACCCGACCCTGACTATTGCTTTTTTGCAGGAGTCGTTGGGATACGACACCAAGCAAGGCACTGGCCAATTGCGCGCGGACCTGCTCCTGCTGGTGGGAGGGAAAGACATCAATGATACGGTCCACGGCTTGGGGCGCGTCGTTAGTGTGAAGAGTGGCAAACACCAAGTGCCCTGTTTCCGCGGCCGTCAGCGCAGCCTGGATGGTTTCCAGATCACGCATCTCACCCACCAAAATCACATCGGGATCCTGCCGAAGCACGTATTTCAGAGCGTTAGCAAAGCTTTTCGTATCCGAGCCAACCTCGCGTTGCTCGATGGTGGCGACAATGTTCTGGTGAACAAATTCAACAGGATCTTCGACCGTGATGATCCGACAACTGCGGCGGCGGTTGATGAGATCAATCAATGCGGCCAGCGTGGTGCTTTTCCCACTTCCGGTCGGCCCTGTGACAAGCACTAACCCTTGCCGGGCGTCTGCGAAATTAATGATGACCTCAGGAAGGCCAAGAGTTTCAATCGGCGGCACTACACTCGGAATCATCCGCATGGCTACGGCCACGGTGCGTCGTTGGAAATGGGCGTTCACGCGAAATCGAATTCCAGCGGAAAGTGAAATTGCGAAATCCAGCTCCTTCTCCAATTCGAATTCCTCGCGCTGGGAATGGCTTAGCATGCTAAAGAGGAGGCGACGCACTTCGAGGGGCGAAAGAGGTTCGGTCACGAGGGGGCGCAGTTCTCCGTTGATTCGAAAAACAGGAGAACTGCCGGCACTCAAATGGATATCGCTGGCTCCATGCCGGGATGCCGAATGTAAGAGCGAACGCATATCAAGCCCTCCAGGAAACGAAGGCACATCAAACTCCTTGAGAACAAGGGCGGATCCTCTTTCCAATCCCCCTGCGTTCATCTGAAACTCCTCGGGATTTGGAGCATAGGCGACACCGGCATCCAGTGTGATCAGACCGCACTCCAGCAAATCAAGAAGCGACTTGTTGAACGTCCGCATTCCAGCGCCATGAGTCATCAGTTCCGGAATTTCCTCAATGCGGCCCTCCCGCAATAGTTTGCGAATTGCCGAAGAAACGCTGAGAACCTCCACGGCAGGCACCCTTCCTGAAGCATCGGCCAGGGGAATCAGGCGCTGCGCCACCACTCCCTCCAAACAGAAAGCCAGGTCAAAACGCACCTGCTCGCGTAAATCCTCAGGGAAAAAACTCAGAATTCGTTGAAGCGACTGGACCGCATCCATTGTATGGAGACTGGCGATCACCAAGTGCCCTGTCATTGCCGCAGAAAGAGCGACCTTGGCGGTATCGGCATCGCGCAATTCACCAATCACGATGACATCAGGGCTTTCCCGAAGAACGTGACGGAGGGCCGAAACAAAGTCGTGCGTGTCGCTTCCAACTTCGCGCTGAGTGATCAGCGAACAAAGGTTTTCATGAAGGTATTCGATAGGGTCCTCGATCGTGACGATGTGTTTAGCCTCGTTCGCGTTGATGTAATTGACCAACGCGGCCAAAGTGGTTGATTTGCCCGAGCCTGTGGCACCCGCAATCAAAACCAAACCCCTTGGAAGTTGCGCGAAGGCACGTAATTCAGGAGGCAAGCCCAGGGATTCAAAATCCAAATGCCCATTTGGAACGCTGCGCACCACCAACCCTAAAACCCCTCGCTGCAAGTGGGCATTGACTCGAAACCGTTTCCCCATAGCGAGGCTAATTCCAAAATCGATGTCCCCGTCTCTTTGGAAAGATTCCAGTTGAACGGGCCGAAGAACCTCCTGCAGGACGGCATGCAAAAAACTGTGTTCTACAATGCTTTCTTCAAAACGCTGCAAGGCGCCATTGACGCGTTGCCTGGGTGGATTCCCCACGCTTAAAAAAAGGTCTGAAGCAGACGAACCCTCCATCTGAAGCAGGAGTTTTTCAAACGCAGCAAAATGGGGAGTCATACGTAAAATCGGGTGCAGGAATTCTACTTTCTCCCGTCTTGGGAGCTTAACGCCGGTTATGGAACCAGCTTAAAAAGGTGTGTTTCACCGCGAATAAAAAGTGCGCCATCCGTCACTGCAGGTGATGCTAGCGTCCGCTCGCCAAGCTCGTTGGTGGCCAGCAGTTCGAACGTCTTCGAAGCCTTCACAACGTGCGTGAATCCTGTTTCATTTTGAAAATAAATTCGTCCTTCGGCGACTACTGGGGAAGCTGAAAAATTTCCCGCCAGTCGTTCACTCCAACGAACTTCGCCGGTCAGTGCATCAACACACGAAGCAATCCCGGCGTCCGAAACACAGAAAAGCGAGTCATCTACAACCACCACGGAAGGTGTGTGGGGAGCGCCTTTTTTGAGGGTCCACGCGACGTGATCTGCCGTGGCATCTCCAACGGCACCTTCAGGCCGGATAGCGTAAAGAACCGCGGCATCAAAACCCGAACTCAAAAAAAGCAGTCCGTGCGCGTACACGGGCCTGGGTACGACTGAATAACCCTCCCCATAAGAAACCTTCCATATTTCCTTCCCATCCAAAGGATTGTACGCAGCCACAAACCCGCTGCCCGGGCTGATCACTTGCACCTGATTCTTCACGGTGATCGCCTGCGGTGTCGAAAAGGAAAAGTTTTTCTTTGCCGTGGTTTGCCTGGGCGTTTGCCAGCGAACCGCGCCACTCGCGGCGTCAAGCGCAGCCACGAAGGGTTCCGCCGCCCCGTCTCCACTAAAAACGAGCAACCCGTTGACCAACGCTGGAGACCCACCGGTTCCATGAACCGGTTTATATTTCAAGGACGTTTGAGTCCAAATCACCTTCCCCGCCAAATCGAGGGCAGCTGTCCCCATGTGCCCGAAGTGCACGTAAAGCCTGCCACCTGCCACAATCGGCGAGGGACTCGCCGCCGTGTTTTTTTTGTGCATGGCCTTCGCCTCGCCGGGTTCCGGGTGGAGCACCCCCGTATTCCAAAGGAGCTTGCCCGTCCCTGCATCCATACAAATGGCATTCAGGCTAATGTCACCGGCACCGTCTGGAACCGCACTTGTGAGATAAACCTTTCCATCCGCCACCACTGGAGAGGACCAACCACTCCCGGGAACCTCCACGCTCCATGCCTTTGAGGTGGTTGCATTCCAATGGAATGGAATATTTTTTGAGGCTGAAATTCCGTCTCCGTCCGGGCCACGAAACTGGGGCCAATCAGAAGAGCTCCAGGCAAGGCAGGGAGAAAAAAGAGCGGCGCAGGACAGAACTAAAGACTGGGGGGTGTTCATAACTGCCATGCTGCCCAGAGGTCGCCCCACGAAGCAAGCGCTACAGAAGAACTAGAGAAGTGATTCCGCAGTCAAACGCCCCGTCGCCAACGCTGCATTCAGGGACGGATAGGCCACATGATCCCCGCAGACATGGACTCCTGAATGCAGAATAGGCCGTGCTACACGCGTCAGAGTGGCCGGCAGGGCGCGAGGAATTTCGTAAGAGCGCAAATGCCGCCACCCTCGCACTTGAGGACCGAACCAATCCCCCAACTCCACAAGAACTCTAGCCTGCAGCACGGGGGCTGAAAGGCCGTTCAGACCGTGCGAACTCACAGAGACCAGCGTCTGTCCGGGCGGGGATACCTCGGGATCAATGTCCGATGGAAAACAAACATTGTGAACAAGAGCTTTGGGGCAAGCATTTAAACGCAGGTAGCCGTCGCCCTTTCCCGGCTTGTCCGGCGCCGCAAAATAGAGGCAGGTTGTCCGCCGCCAGAGCGCCGGGGTGACAAGCCCAGGCATTAACCTTGCGGCTGCAGTTCCCTCCACTGCAAGAACGACGGCAGATCCCAGCAGCCGCTTTCCATTTTTAAGTTCAACCGCGCCTTTCTCCACCGCCGACACGGGCGTCGACAAAAAGATTGAGTCTCCAGGCAACCCGGCTGCCAGTTGATCGGGAATACGCTGCATCCCTCCCTGTGGGAGCACCGCGCGCCCACGGACGAACTGTTGAAAGACAAAATTAAAAAAACAACTGTCCACTAAAAGCGATCGGTCTAGGAATACGCCTCCAAAAAAAGGCCGGAAAAACAGCTCAATACATCTTGGGCTAAAACCCTGTCGGTGTAAGAACTCCAGAGTCCCCTCTGCATTTTCTGAGAGAAGAGTGTCTGGCGATCGCAGCGCCACGGAGCAAGCCAGCCGGGCGAGGCGTAGTTTGTCTGCCAGCGTACCAATCGGCGAGCCAAGGGCGGATGGAATCGCCCAGAGGTCGCGAAAGGGATCCCGTAAAACAGCTTCTTTCCCATCCGGAAGGCGGATCACGGCCCCTGAGCGGAAGGCGCGAGGCTGGAGCGCCGCGAAATCAAGCTGGCGTTTCACTTCGGGATACGCGCTCAGGAGAACCTGGAACCCGCGGTCCAGAATGAACCCATCTTCCGTGCGGTCGGACCGGACGCGCCCGCCCACTCCATCGGAGGATTCCAGCAGAACAAAGGAGCGACCAGCGCGGTGCAAACGGGCAGCACAGGCCAAGCCTGCAATTCCTGCACCCACAATGAGAACCGGCCGCATAAATCCTCACTCCCGCGCGGGACAACGCAGGGAAGCTATGCACTCCATAATGTTGTCGCTGAGTTTTTTATACACCGCCTTCGGATCTCCCTCACAATCCTGTTTTGAAAACTGCAACACCTCTCCAACGACAATGGTGATCGGCGTAAACCGAATTTTGGCAGAGTTTTTTGGGAACGCATCGAACGCCCCGAAAATGCGCATCGGCACAACCGGCGCCAAAGTTTTGGCGACGATCATTCCCGTCCCAGGTTGAGCCGCCTGAAGGCTTCCATCCTTAGAACGTGTTCCCTCCGGAAAAATTACCGTCGCATTTCCTGCCTTGAGGACCCGGATCACCGCCTTGATGGCACTCATATCCGAGCCGCCTTGGTCATAGGGAATGACGTTCAACTTTGGAAGTAAACGCCCCAGAATCGGGATTTCTGAAAGGGACTTCCGGGCAAGGTAGGAAATATCACGATCGCAGGCGATGCCCGCCAAAGGAGGATCGAGAAAGCTTTGATGGTTCATCGCCAGCAGAAGAGGTCCCTCTGCCGGAATGGCTTCCCTATTGATTACGCGGAAATCAAAACAGCAGTGCCCGATGGCTCTGCTCAAGTAGTACGCAGTCTGGTATACAAGCCCCATGCGCTGGAATCCATGGAGGGCTACTGAACCTTAGCCGTAATACCTTTGCTTTGAAGTTGCTTCAAAACATCCGAGACGACCTCTCCAACGCTCAAATTGGAGCTGTCGATCACGACGGCATCCCGGGCAATCATCAGGGGTGAATCCTGGCGGGCGGAATCCATGGCGTCACGCTGCACCACAGGATCGTGCAACCCCTGCCCCGCACGCCGGGCCGCGCGAACCTCGGGAGAAGCATCGATGTAGAACTTATGGGGTGTCCCGGGAAACACGACCGTGCCGATATCGCGCCCTTCCACAACGGTCGGGAACAATTCCGCACATCCCCGCTGCAGATCCACAAGACGCCTCCGAACAACCGGTTGTGATGCAATTTTCGAAACCGCCGCATTGACTGGGGGACTCACCAACGCCTCGTTCGGGTCCACCCCGTTAACGAGGAAACAAGACCGCCCGTCGCTCACACCGCATTCGAGAGAAGTGGTCTCTAGCAAATGCTCGATGGCGGAGGCATCCGAGGGATCAACGGCCAACTGGAGTGCATGCCAGGTCACTGCCCGGTACATGGCCCCTGTGTTGACATAGACGTAACCGAGGCGCTGCGCGAGTTCGCGTGAAACGCTGCTTTTACCGGAGGCCGCCGGTCCGTCGATAGCAATAACAGTGTGCTGCATGAATAAAAAATGGTGTGTTAGCGAAGCTGGAATCAGCAGAAAAATTTGGGAATTAGAGGAGCAGAAAAAACACCCTTTTTTCGCCAAAACATTCCCGTTGAATCACTCGTTCCCCTCTTCCTCTAGGCGAATGATCAGAGGCTCCTGATCTCCTCTGTTTACGGAGACCTGCTGGAGCAATTTGTAAAAACCTGGATACGAAGTATTTACGCAGTCTGTTCCCGTAATAACCGTCTCCCCTTCCGCAAACAATCCAGCAATCGCAAAGGCCATTGCAATGCGATGGTCGCCGAGGCTATCGAGCCGCGCTCCATGCAAAGGCTGGCCGCCTGTGATCTCCAAACCATCGGGCTTTTCAACCACCGGCACGCCCATTGCTTTGAGGTGCGAGGCAATGGCCGCGAGGCGGTCCGTCTCTTTGACCCTCAGCTCAGCGGCGTCGGAAATGATGGTGGTCCCTTCGGCTAGGGCTGCTGCGACGGACAAGATGGGAAGCTCATCGATCACATTGGGGATTTCCTTGCCTCCGATGTGGGTGGCCTTGAGGGAGGCCCCCTCGATCTCGATGGTTCCGAAAGGTTCCCCTAAATTGCTATGTTCAAACTCCCTCACCCGGGCACCCATACGCGCTAAGGTTCCAAGCAATCCCGTGCGACTCGGATTGAGTCCCACCCGGTTGACTCGCAGTCGGGCTCCGGGATGAGCGGCCGCGGCAACCAGCCAAAATGCGGCACTGGAAACATCACCGGGCACTCGGAAATCCCGAGGCAGGGGACGGCTTCCACCTTGGATTGTCACCGTGAGGCCCTCCCTCTTGAGGGGAATCCCAAAAAACTCAAACATCCGTTCGGTGTGATCTCGGCTCAGATGGGGTTCCGTGACAGAGGTATTGCCTGAGGCGAAAAGCCCGGCGAGCAAAACAGCGCTTTTAATTTGGGCACTGGCCACTGGAGAAACGTAGTCAATCCCATGCAATCCTCCCCCTTCCACTCGCAACGGAGGGCGGTCTTGAGCGCCTTCCGCATGGATGTGTGCGCCCATAAGCGAGAGAGGCTCGATGATGCGTTTCATCGGCCTTTTTGAAAGAGAGGCATCTCCTATCAGGCGTGTTTGAAAGGGCTGAGCCGCAAGAATTCCCGAGAGCAGACGCATGGTGGTGCCGGAATTTCCGCAATCAATTGCCGCTCCCGGGGGAATAAACCGGCCACCCGTACCGTGAATGATCAGCGTGCTGGGTGCGGGCCTTTCAATATCAACGCCGAGCGCTCGGAATGCCTCCATTGTGGAGAGGCAATCTTCTCCCGGAAGGAACCCGCGAACCACGCAAGGCCCGTCCGCCAAAGACCCCAGCATGACAGACCGATGGGAAATGCTTTTGTCTCCGGGAACTTCCAGCTCGCAGTTTAAAGCCGGTGCTTTTGAAATATTCCAATCCATGAAGTCTGAGAGTGTTTAAATGCTCGGGGAATCCGCTCCACTATCCAACGGTGCGTTGGAGGCTTTCCCTGCGTGTTTTTGCCGTTTCTAAAAAGTAATAAATTTTTTCAGCGGCCACGGCATCGCCCCGCTCCAACTGTTCGGCAGCCTGCTCCAACACAGAAATGAAACGACGGATACTCTCTCCCACAGCCTGCCGGTTCGAGAGCAAAATCTCCGTCCACATCGCGGGCAATCCACCCGCAATTCTGGTGGAATCGCGGAAGCCTGTTCCACAAAAAGCGAAAGCGTCGGGACACACCTCCTCCACGGTATTCACCAAAGCCGCGGCACTCAAATGAGGCAGATGGCTGATCACCGCACAAACCTGGTCATGCACAACCGGATCTAAAGACCGGATCCGGCATCCCAATCGTTCCCAAAGCGCGGTTGCTCGGTCGATTGCAATGGGCGTTGTGAGGCCATTTTCCGGAGTTAAGATACACACCGCGCCGTGAAAAAGATCGGGGCGGGCGGCTTCAATTCCCGCTTTTTCAGAACCCGCCATCGGATGGCTTCCGACAAAATGAGCGCGCCCTCGAAGAAGAGGAGCCAAGGCTCGGCAGACCGTTTCCTTCACGCTTCCTACATCCGTAACAAGTGCGTCTGGGTCAAGGGCGGGCAGAATTTGGCGCACCAGCCCTTCCATAGCACCCACAGGGACGCAAAGGAGGACGGTGTCCGCCCCTTCCACGGCTTCCGTCAATGAAGAGGTGACCAGGTGCGCCACTTCCATGGCCCTCGCCTGTAAAACGGCCTCCGGCCTTCTCGCCCAAAGGCGGACCTCCACGCTGGCTTCGTTACGCAAAGCTAACGCGACGGACCCACCCAGAAGGCCCGGGCCAAGAATGGCGATATGTTTCATTAAAAAGAACCCCGGCCACGCGGGGAAACCGCTAGGCCGGGGAAAACAGATCCGGAAAAAGTGCGCCCTAAGGCACCAGCATGATCTTGCCAGATTGAGGATCTCTCACCTCGGTTCCAGGAGGGAAACCAGTGGCGTCGAGAATTTTGCCATCATAGGGACTCCGAATCCAATTGGGTTTTCCGGGTACACGCTTTGCATACTCGGGAGCTGCGGCCTTGGGCTGGGGAGCGGCGGGGGGCTGAGGCGCAGGGTCCGGGAGAGGAGCGGGTTGTTGAGGGGCAGGCGGACGCGCTGGGGCGGTGTTGAGCGTCGTTCCGGAATTCCCCTGACTCACAGGGGCATCCAGCGGTTCGTTG
>Ga0114974_10001872_pt1 | contig 16448 bp, 15 predicted proteins | sample S_130206_EF_Meta_FD_87318 | JGI IMG/M metagenome (GOLD analysis project Ga0114974, IMG submission 87318) | Freshwater microbial communities from Lake Simoncouche, Canada to study carbon cycling - S_130206_EF_MetaG | ecosystem: Environmental > Aquatic > Freshwater > Lake | place: Lake... | reverse complement strand
TAACAGCGTGCAATTTGGAAATATCTTTCCATTCCGCCCACCATCAATAATTGTTTAAACAATTGAGGAGATTGCGGCAACGCATACCAAGAACCAGGTTGCAGTCTTACTGGAACTAGAAAATCTCTTGCACCTTCTGGAGTTGAACGAGTAAGAGTTGGAGTTTCAATTTCAATAAAGTCATCATTCAATAAAACATCTCTTGCGTATTGACTTACTTTGCTTCTAATTCTTAAAGCAGACCCTGGACCTCCTGGACGTCTTAAATCAAGATATCGATATTTAAGTCGAGCTTCCTCGTTAACATCAACTTCTTTATCAATTTGAAAAGGTAGCGCTTGAGATTGAGATAAGACATTTACTTCACTTGCAAAAACTTCAATTTCTCCAGTTGGTAAATCTTTGTTTTCATTTCCAGCTGGACGACGCTTTACTTGTCCTTTTATTTGTACACAAGTTTCTGGTTTTAAATCATGAGCTAATTTTTCGTCATGAACTACTACTTGCACAATTCCTGAAGCATCTCTTAAATCAATAAATGCAACACCACCGTGGTCGCGACGATTTCCCACCCAACCGGCAAGGGTAACTTTTACTTCAGCATCAATTGCTCGAAGTGCATCAGCTACATGTGTTCTTAACACTTAATTTACGTCCCTTTTTAAACCCAAAAATTACTTACTTATTTATTAGTTCTCAGTCTGTCGTATCGCTTGAATCAAGTGAGCAACCATGTCACCTAATGCGACTTGGTTTTGAGAAGAATCCCCTAAATTCTTTATCTGAACCTGGGCACTGCTTACTTCTTCATCGCCAATCACGACGGCAAATTTCGCACCGCTCTTATCGGCTGCCTTCATCGCACCCTTTAGTCCACGATCTCCATAAGCCATGTCTGCTCTTAAATCTGCTGATCTAATTTGTTGTAATAGTGAAACTGCTAAGGAATGAGCTTTGTCGCCAATTGGCACAATAAAAACATCAACTAAAGATTGATCTCCCACCATTAAGTTTTCAGCTTCGCAAGCCATCAAAGTTCTATCTGTTCCAATTCCAAAACCAATACCGCTTAGATCTTGTCCACCCAAAGAAGCCATGAGACCGTCGTAGCGACCTCCACCACCAATTCCAGATTGTGCACCTAATTCTGGATGATCAAATTCAAAAGTAGTTCTGGTGTAGTAATCAAGACCTCTAACAAGTCTTGGTGCCGGAGTAAAGGCAACATCTGTTGCTTTAAGTAAATCCTCTACTTCTTTGTGATAACTAGAACATTCACTACACAATTTATTAATAATTAAGGGTGCACTATTTAGTTGTTTCTGAACTTCTGGACGCTTATCGTCAAGTACCCGCAAAGGATTTAATTTGGCTCTATTTTTGGTTTCTTCATCTAGATCTAGTTTTGATAAATAGTCTGAGAGTTTTTCTCGATATTTTGGTCGACAATTTGCACAACCTAGAGAAGTAAGTAAAAGTTTGAAGTTTCTTAAGCCCAGAGATCTAAAAGCATCATCGGCAACACTTATTACTTCTACATCTAATGCTGGATCTGGTGCACCAATTGCTTCAATTCCAACTTGTTGTAATTGTCGATATCTTCCTTGTTGTGGTCTTTCTGCTCTAAAGAATGGACCTTTGTACCAAAGTTTTACAGGAAGTTGTCCGCGATCTAATCCATGTTCAATTACTAAACGTGCCACACCAGCAGTTCCTTCAGGCCTTAAAGCAAGACTTCTGCCACCTCGATCTTCAAATACATACATTTCTTTACTAACCACATCTGTTGATTCACCAATTCCTCTAACAAAAAGATTTACATCTTCAAATATTGGCAATTCAACGTATCCATAACCGGCTAAAGCTGCAGCATTACCAATTGCATTTTGCACAGCTAAAAATGAATTTGAGCGCGGTGGAAAATAATCAGGAACACCTTTAGGTGCTTGAAACTGACCCGCCACTTTGACCTACTCCTTATTTAAATTTACTAAACCAAGTGTCGCAGGTAAGGGTTACTTGTGCGCTCATCTTGGATTGTTGTCGACGGTCCGTGTCCTGGATAAACGCTCATTGCATCAGGAAACTTAAGAATTACATTTGCCAAAGTGTGATCCATGGCGCTGGCATTACCTCCCGGTAAATCGGTTCGACCAATTCCTCTGTTGAATAAAACGTCACCTGAGAACAAATGATTTCCTGTCTCGAAAACCGTTGAGCCTTCCGTGTGGCCTGGAGCATGGTGAGTCTTAATTTTTATTCCAGCCAAATCAAGAGTTCTATTTTCTTTCATAAGTTTTAAATCATCTGGTCGATAATCAGGAATTCCACCTGCCATATTTACTATCTCTTGCCAGCCACCTTTTGAATAAGCTTTCTCTGGTTCATTAACCATCCATTCATCATCTGAATGTAAATAAGCAGCAATGTTGTGTTCTTTACAAAGTGGCACAACTGACCAAACATGATCCATGTGTCCATGAGTTAACAATGTTGCAACTGGATGAAGTCCAAATTGCTCAGCAATTCTTTTTATCCCTGATAGGGATTCAAATCCTGGGTCGATGATGATGCATTCAGAATTTGCTTCATTGGCTACTAAATAGCAATTTGTCGCCCAAGGTCCTGCAGGAAATGACTTAATCAGCATTTACTTATTCAATCCTCTACTCGGATTAATTCCGCACCGGCTTACAGCCTAGACTTTAACTAATCGAAATAAGCCCTAATTTGCAATTGAAAGGTAACAATGTCTAACCAAGATCGTTCCAACACAACCAAAAAGTCAACAGTTTATGTTGCTCTCATTACTGCTTTAGCAATAATTATTGGTTCAGTGATATTAGGACTTGGCGGACAAACAACACCTCAAGAACCAACACCTGAAGCAGCACCTGCAGTTGAATTACCAAATGCTGGCATTATCGAATCAAATAAAGCAAGCATTACTTTCACTACTAATCAAGGTGAAATTGTCATTGAAACAACTCCATCACTTGCTCCCCTAACAGTTAATGCAATTGCAGCCCTTGCTCAAAAAAATTATTTTGATAACACAATTTGTCATCGTTTAACAACTGAAGGAATTTATGTATTGCAGTGCGGAGATCCAACTGGCACAGGAACTGGTGGACCTGGATTTAATATTCCCGATGAAAATCTTCCGCAACCAACAGAAAATAACTATCCAGCTGGAACTGTGGCAATGGCAAACGCTGGACCTGGAACTTCTGGCTCCCAATTCTTTTTGGTTTACCAAGACACAACTCTGGGCCCCGATTACACGATCTGGGGCAGCATCACCAGCGGTTTAGATATTTTGAAGACAATTGCAAGTGCTGGCGTGGTTGACGGGGGTACCGATGGTGCACCGGTCACGGGCGTAACGATTGAATCTACAAAAGTAACAATTAGTTAGACACTTTCCAGAAAGAAGCAAACTAGCCCGATGACCACCAGTACTAGTTCAACCGATTACGGTCGCGTTGAAAATGATGGCACCGTTTTAGTAAAAATGCCTGACGGATCTGAAAAACAAGTTGGTCAATGGGCTGCTGGAGATCCAAATGATGGTTTAACTTTTTATATTCGCAAATTTCATGAAATTGAAAACGAAATATCCCTAACTTTACAAAGACTTAAAGAAGGCAAAGGAAATGCTGAAACTGCTTTCAAACTAATTGAGAGAGTAAAAACTAATCTTGAGAACCCAACTTTCGTTGGAGATTTATCCATACTTTCAACCAAAATCGAAGAATTGCAAGTAATAGCAGCTGTTAAGAAAGCTGAATTTTCAGCAGCTAAAGCCATTGCTAAAGAAAAGGCAATGGAAAAAAGAAAGCAACTTGTTGAAGAAGCAGAAAAACTTGTTAGTTCTAAGCAATGGAAAGTAACAACTCAAAGATTCAAAGAAATAGTAGAAGAGTGGAAGAAACTTCCCCACGGCGTAAAATCAGAAGAACAGGCTCTCTGGAAGAGATTTAGTACTGCAAGATCTGGCTTCGATAAGACCAGAAGACAATATTTCTCAACTCTTGAAGCAGGTCGAAAAGAAGCAAATAAAGTTAAATCTGAAATCGTTACTCAAGCAAAAGCAATTGCTGAATCAAAGGACTGGACTGATACAGCTAATAAATTTAGAAATTTGATGGCTAAATGGAAAACAGCCCCAATTTTAGAAAGAAAAGAAGAACAAAAACTCTGGAAAGAATTCAAACTCGCCCAAGATGTTTTTTTTGCTGCCCGAACTGCGGCTTTATCTGTAATGGATGAAGAGCACACCAAAAATCTTGATGCCAAAAAAGTATTAGCTGAAAAGGCTGAAAAAATTCTTCCCATCACAGATATCAAATCTGCTCGTCAAGCTTTGAAGCCTATTCAAGAAGAGTGGAGCAAGATTGGTCATGTTCCGCGCAAGGATAAAGAAAAAATTGAATCAAGACTTAAATCAGTTGAAGAAGCAATTCGAAATGCTGAAAAGAATGAATTAAACAGAACCGATCCTGCAAAAAGTGCTCGTGCTCAATCAACTATGGAACTACTAGAAGCCAAACTTGTAAAAACTGAAAAAGAACGTGATGCCGCAATCGCTAAAGGTGACACAAAGAAAGCTGAATCACTTTCAGCAATAATTGAGAGTCAAAAAATGTTGCTAGAAGCCACAAAAGTTACTTTGGCTGATTTCACTCGCTAAACGCGATAAACGTCGTAAACTCCCGCAATATTTTTTACTGCTGTCAAAACACTTCCCAGATGTTTTGGATCAGCCATTTCAAATGCAAACCTAGAAAGAGCAATTCTGTCTCTTGAAGTTGAAACTGAGGCACTCAAAATATTTACGTGGTGCTCAGACAAGGTTCTGGTGACATCCGATAACAGTCCATTTCGATCAAGTGCTTCAACTTGAATATTAACTAGATAAATTCCTGTGGCAGATTCAGGCCAGGTCGTCTCAACAATTCGTTCGTTTTCTTTCTGTAGATCCAGTGCGTTAGTGCAATCAATTCGATGAATTGATACCCCTTCACCTTTTGTTATGTAACCAAATATTTCATCTCCTGGAACTGGTGTACAACATCTACTTAAACGGGTATAGACATCGTCAATTCCTTTAACGTTTACGTTTGGTGAATTAGTAGTTGAACCACTTCTTCTAACTCTGCTAGGTGCTATTGCTTCAGCAAGGTCTTCTGATGCCCCTTCTTCCCCACCATGCAGTTGTAATAATTTAGAAACCACGCTTTGAGCACTAACTTTCCCTTCGCCCACAGCCGAATAAAGCTCATCAATTCCCTTAATTTTTAATTCGTGTGCAACACCTACTAATGCTTGATTTGCCATCAAACGATGCAATGGCAAATTTTGTTTTCGCAATAATTTGGCAATCGCATCTTTTCCTTGCTCAAGATGTTCTTCTCGTCTTTCCTTGGTAAACCAAGCTTTAATCTTGCTTTTAGCTCTGGTGGATACCGCAAAATTTAACCAATCGTGAGAAGGTCCTGCGGTTTCAGATTTAGTTGTGAAAATTTCAATATTGTCTCCACTAGAAAGACTTGAATCCAGCGAAACTAATTTGCCATTAACTCTGGCTCCCACACAGTGATTTCCAACTTCGGTATGAACTGCGTAAGCAAAATCAACTGGAGTTGCGCCATTTGGAAGAGCGATTACGTCTCCTGCTGGGGTAAAGACAAATATTTCTTGCTGTTGACCTAAGTCATAGCGCAAAGAATCCAAGAATTCATCTGGATCTTCTGTTTCTTTTTGCCAGTCAACCAGTTGGCGAAGCCAGGCCATGTCATCTGCTGGTTTAGCGTCACTTCCTTGACGCTCTTTGTATCTCCAATGACTTGCCACTCCGTATTCAGCTTCCTTGTGCATGTCATGGGTTCTGATTTGAAATTCAACTGGACGACCATTTGGGCCAATAACAGTTGTGTGAAGGGAACGATAGAGATTAAATTTTGGCATAGCTATGTAATCTTTAAATCTTCCTGGAACTGGGTTCCACCTGGCATGAATTGTGCCTAGAGTTGCGTAACAATCTCTAACATCTTCAACCAGTATGCGAATTCCCACCAAGTCATAAATCTCATTGAATTCACGACCTCTAACAATCATTTTTTGGTAAACAGAATAGAAATGTTTTGGTCTACCACTTAAATCTGCCTTGATCTTGGCACTTGATAAATCTTTTTGCACAAAGTCGATTACTTCAGCGATATCTCGTTCTCTTTGTGGAGCACGATGGCTTACCAGATTTACAATTTCGTCATACATTTTTGGATAAAGTCCTGCAAACGAAAGATCTTCTAGTTCCCATTTGATTGCGTTCATTCCTAAACGATGAGCTAGCGGGGCAAAAATTTCTAAAGTTTCTCGAGCTTTTTGTTCTTGCTTTTCAGCTGGCAGAAATTGCAAAGTTCGCATGTTATGTAAACGATCGGCTAATTTAACAAGCAGTACTCGTATATCTTTTGCCATTGCCACAACCATTTTGCGCACAGTTTCGGCAGCACTGGCATCACCGTATTTAACTTTGTCTAATTTTGTAACTCCATCAACTAATCGCGCTACTTCGGAACCAAAATCTTCTTCTAATTTCTCAATTGAATAACCAGTGTCTTCAACAGTGTCATGCAAAAGTGCTGCAGCTAAAGTTTCACTTGACATCCCTAAATCTGCCAAAATTGTGGCAACAGCTAAAGGATGGGTTATGTATTCTTCCCCGCTGCGTCTTTTTTGACCCAAGTGTTGTTTTTTTGCAACTGCATAAGCTTTGGAAACTAAATCAGAATTATCTTTTGAGTGGTATTTCTTTAACGTTTTTAATAATGGTTCAAGTTCAGGATTATCGGATTTCCAACCAGTTATCTTGGCAAATCTACTGCGCGTGTCTGGAGCGTCTGACATTATTGACGCCTCCCAGGAATTTCTTCAACTGTTGGCTCTTTAGTTTAGCAATGATTAAAAAGCTAATTAAAACTACTTAAGATTTCTTTCTTTTTGAGCGCGTAAAGCGTTTAGGTTGTGTTCTTGGTCCAGCCTGTGAGACCTGAGTTGCCAGACTTTGATTACCTGAGACTTTCATCGCTTCAAGTCCATCAATGCCAGCATTTGCTCGACGGGCATGAACTCTTCTACTTAAAGCTTGAATATCAGGCTGACGTTCTTTTAGTTGCACTAAAAATGGTGTAGCAATAAAGATTGAAGAATAAGTACCAGCAGCAATACCCACAAATAAAGCTAATGCTAAATCCTTAAGTGTTCCTGCTTGTAAAATTCCAACTCCCACGATCAAAATAGCGGCAACGGGTAACAATGCCACGATGGAAGTATTAATCGATCTAATCAAAGTCTGGTTTAGAGCTAAGTTTGCAGATTCGCGATAGTTCAATCTTGATTGAGCAATAATTCCTCGAGTGTTTTCTTTTACCTTGTCGAAAACAACAACAGTGTCATAAAGGGAGTAACCCAAAATTGTTAATATTCCAATCACAGTTGCAGGTGTTACTTCAAATCCAGTAATGGCATAAACCCCAATTGTGATCAATAAATCATGGAGTAGGGCAACAATGGCAGCTGCTGCCATTCTGAGTTCAAAATAAATTGTGAGAAAAAGAATCACTAATAATATGAAAACCCCTAAACCAATTAATGCTTGACGAGTTATGTCTGCGCCCCATGAAGGACCAACAGATTGAGTGGTGATTAAACCTGGATCAACTTTAAAATCGGTGGCAATTTTACTTGTGAAGCTTTCAATCTCTGCTTGTTCTAATGGTGGAATTTGTATTTCTAAACGCTCGTTTCCAACAGCAATAATTACTGAAGTTTGAACACCCGCGGCTTTAACAATATTTCTTGCCTCTTCCACGCTCACAGTGCTTGGGACGTTGAATTTAGCTCCACCTTCAAATTCAATTCCTAGATTCAAACCGCGACCAAAAAGTCCAAATGAAGCTACCGCAATAATTATTAATGAGATTACATACCAAAGTTTTCTTCTACCCACAAAATCAACGGAAGTTTCTCCGGTATAAAGACGGTTTCCTACTTCATTAAATTTCATTAGTTGTCACTTCCCGTAAGTATTGTGCTTCCGGCAGTTAAACGCTTTCGAGATACTCCAGTCATAATGCCGCCATTTTCTGCCCATTTTGATTTACCAAAATAAGTCACAAGAGGGTGTGTAAACCAGAAAGCGACTAAAACGTCAATCAAAGTTGTGAGTCCCAAAGTAAAGGCAAAACCACGCACACTTCCCACACTTAATGCATAAAGCACAATTGCAGCTAATAGGGAAACAAAATCTGCTGCCAACAAAGTTCTTCTAGCTCTCGTCCAACCTAATTCGGTTGCCACTCTAAGTGTTTTGCCATCACGAATTTCATCTCGAATTCGTTCAAAATAAACAACAAAGGAATCTGCAGTAATACCAATTGCCACGATGGCTCCAGCAATACCTGCCAGAGTTAAGGTAAATCCAATTGTTCTTCCTAAACCGATTATTAATAACCATAAGAAACCTGCAGCCAGGACAAGACTAAATACAGCCACAAAACCAAGAGCTCGGTAATAAAGAAGTAAATAAATAACAACTAGACCCAAACCAATTGCTCCTGCTAATAATCCAGCAGACAACTGATCTTGTCCAAGTGTTGGACTTATAGAGGTTGATTCAGCAATATTTAATGTCACAGGAAGTGCGCCATAACGAAGCACTTGAGCAAGTTGCTTGGCTTCTTCAGCTTTAAAGGATCCTTCAATTTGGGCTTTACCACCCAAAATTGGTTCGGAGAAAAATGGTGCAGAGACAACTAATCCATCAAGCACAATTCCAAAACGATTTTGAGGAGATGGCAATTTACTTAAACTAATTGATGCTTCAGAAAGTTTTGTGGCACCTGCTGAATCAAAATCTAATGTGACCATCCAACCGCCAGCACCTTGTTGAGGCAATGTGGCTTGAGAATCAGAGACTTGATCTCCAGTTATAAAAGCAGGAGATAACACAAGTTTTTCAAAACCATCTTTAGAACAGGTGAGCATATATTTTGTTGGATCATCTGCTCGTCCACCTTGTAATAATCCAGGAGTTAAACAGTTAAGAGATAAATATTGGTCATAAAGTTCTTCAGAAGTTGCTGCTTGCACAGGTAATTCCGTTGGTTGAGGTGCTGGAGTCGCTGATGGACTTGGGCTTGGATTTGCTATTTCTATTCCAGATCCAGCTGCTAACACTGCTCTAAAATCTAGTCTTGCTGTTTGTTTCAAAAGATTAGTTATGCCTTCAGGATTTACTCCTGGAACAGTTACGACAATGGCGGCATTAGCGCCACTTCCTTGCACTGTTACTTCTGCTTCTGCAACACCAAAACCGTTTACTCGTTGGCGAATAATTTCAACTGTTTGATTAATTTGATCTTGGGTTAAAACACCTTCAGTTCCTGGTGCTAATTCAGGAGTCAAAATTACTTGGGTACCACCACGCAAATCAAGACCAAGTCTTGCTTCATGGGAAGCCCCTGGCCAATAAGTCCACAAAATTGTTGCAGCTAAAACAAGTAACAATAAAATTAGTGATCTGCCTGGACGAGTTCGATTAGCAGCAGACACTTTTTGATAACTCCTAGGAAAGTTTTAGAAAATTTCGGGTTAAAAACTGTACTTATTTAGTATTCCGTATGGTCAGATTATCTGGCCCGAGAGGTCTTATTTATTCGGTGATATCCAAGGCTTGTTGAGCAGGAACACTTTTACCCAACAATTGATAGGCAGAAGGTGTGGCAATTCGACCTCGAGCAGATCTTGCTAAATAACCAATTCGCACCAAAAACGGTTCACACATATCTTCAACAGTTTCTGGTTCTTCTCCAACTGCCACAGCTAATGTGGAAAGACCAACTGGTCCTCCCCCAAATTTATTAATTAATGCATCAAGAATTGCTCTATCAATTCGATCAAGACCTCGATCATCAATTTCAAAAAGTGCTAATGCTTTTTTAGCAACATCAATATCTACTTTTCCAGAAGTATGAACTTGTGCATAATCTCTAACTCTTCTTAGTAATCTATTTGCAATTCTTGGTGTGCCACGAGATCTTTTACTTATTTCAACTGCTGCATCTTGCGTTATTTCAACTTTTAATAAACCTGCAGATCTGTGCACAATTTGTTCTAATTCATCTGCTTCATAAAAATCAAGATGAGCGGTGAATCCAAAACGATCACGCAGTGGACTTGGTAATAAACCAGCTCTAGTTGTTGCTCCAATTAAGGTAAATGATGGCAAATCTAAACCAATTGCGTTTGCCCCAACTCCCTTACCAACTACAACATCAACTCGGTAATCCTCCATTGCTAAATAGAGCATTTCTTCTGCTGGCCTTGCTAAACGATGAATTTCATCAATAAATAAAATCTCACCTGGAGTTAAAGAACTTAAAACTGCTGCTAAGTCTCCTGCGTGCTGAATGGCAGGACCTGAGGTAACTCTGATTGGTGCACCTAATTCGGAAGCGACAATGGTTGCCAATGTGGTTTTACCTAATCCAGGAGGTCCTGAAAGTAATACGTGATCTGCTGAATTTCCTCTTTGTAAAGCTGCTCTTAAAATTAAATCTAATTGCTCTCTTACTCGATGTTGTCCCACAAATTCAGCTAAAGTTTTTGGTCTAAGTGCACCTTCAACTTGACGATCTTCTTCACTTACTTCTAAGCGAATAATTTCCAACCCAATATCTGAGGTTGTTTCATCATCTATGTTCATCGATTTTTACTCAATATTTTTAAAGCTGAACGAAGTGAATCAGAAAGATCGGCTTCATTCTCAGGAGTTTCAACTTGTTCAGCAGCAGTTGCTGCATCTTTTCTATTCCAACCAAGCCCAACCAGAGCAGTGATAAGCGATTCTCTCCAAGATGAGTTAGATAAATTCTTAGGTGAACCGATTTTGTCACCTAATTCTAAAATTAATCTTTGGGCTCCCTTTTTACCAATTCCTGGAACTGAAGTTAGAGATCCAACATCAGAATTAGCAATTGCATTACTTAGTTTTTGTTCACCCATAACTGAAATCAAATTAAGAGCCATACGTGGACCAACACCAGAAACTGTTTGTAATAGTAGAAACATTTCTTTTTCACTAGTGTCGGCAAAACCATAAAGTGTCATGTGATCTTCTCTAACAACCATGACTGTTGGAACTTGCACTTGATCTCCAACTTTTTTGCCTTTTAATGCGTTGGCAGAAGTTAACAAATTCATGCCTACTCCACCAACGTCAACAACAGCACCTAATGCTGAAATTTCAGTTAGCGTTCCTTTAACAAAGGCAATCACGAAACTGCTCTCTTCCTAATTTTTTCGTCTGCTCCACCACGCCACAAATGGCATATTGCTAATGCAACAGCATCAGAGGCGTCTGCTGGTTCAGGCGGCGAGGAGAGTCCGCAAATTTTTGCAATCATTCGACCAATTTGGCGCTTATCAGCTTTTCCAGAACCTGTAACTGAAGCTTTAACTTGAGTTGGGGTGTAAGTAAAAACTTGGCAGCCACTTCTTGCACCATTAACCATGGCTAATCCTGCAGCTTGAGCTGTTCCCATCACTGATTTTAAATTATGTTGACTAAATACTTGTTCTACTGCAACCACATCTGGTTTGTATTCTTTGATTATTTCTTTTAATGCGTTATCAAGTTGTAATAGACGATCAGCTACAGCATCAGTAGCTGGAGTTCTAAAGACCATTACGGATTTTAGAATGACTTTTCGACCAGGTGCTTCATCAACAATTGCTAAACCACATCTTGTTAAACCAGGATCAACACCTAAAACTCTCATATAAAGAATGTGACCCTTCAATTATTATTTAACTAATATTACCCAACTTGTGCCATAACTTCATCTGAAACATCAAAATTTGCCCAAACTGTTTGAACATCATCTAAGTCTTCCAAAGACTCAATTAAGTTAAATATCTTTTTTGCAGCCTCAGCATCTAATTCCACGCTTACAGATGGAACAAATGATGTATCTGCAGAGTCATAGTCGATTTTGGCATTTTGTAGCGCTGTTCTTACTTGTACGAGATCATTTGGTTCACTAATCACTTCAAAGGATTCACCTAAATCATTAACTTCTTCGGCTCCTGCATCAAGTACTGCAGATAAGACATCATCTTCAGACAATGCACCAATTTTTGAAACAAGTACAACACCTTTGCGAGAAAACATGTATGAAACAGAACCAGGATCGGCCATATTGCCATCGTTTCTAGTCATAACTAGGCGAACATCACCTGCTGCTCTATTTCTGTTATCGGTTAAGCATTCAATCAAAACTGCAACACCATTTGGGCCATAACCTTCATACATAATTGTTTGGTAATCAGCTGCACCTTCAGCGGTACCACTGCCTCTTTTTAATGCTCTATCAATGTTGTCATTTGGCACTGAACTCTTTTTTGCTTTTTGTATCGCATCAAAAAGTGCAGGGTTTCCTTCAAGATCTGGTCCACCAAGTCTTGCTGCAACTTCAATTTTTTTAACTAATTTGGCAAATAATTTGGCGCGACGAGAATCAATAATGGCTTTCTTATGTTTGGTCGTTGCCCATTTACTATGCCCTGACATATTTAATCCTTTTTATGAATTAACGCTTGAAACTGATTTTGCCATCTGCACGAAATACTCATGAACTCGGTTGTCGTTTGTGAGTTCTGGATGAAAAGCTGTGGCTAAAAGGGTTCCTTGTCTAACCATAACTGGGTGATCCTCATTATTTTCAGTTTTAAACGTAGCTAAAACCTCAACAGAGCTTCCCACTCTTTCAACCCAAGGAGCTCTAATAAAAACAGCTCTAAAACTTTCTTTGAAGTCTTTAATTGCTAGATCTGTTTCAAAAGAATCAACTTGGCGTCCAAAAGCATTTCGTCTAACAGTTATATCAATGCCACCAATAGTTTCTTGATCACTTCGCCCATCAAGGATTTCATCAGCCAACATAATCATTCCAGCACAAGATCCATAAACTGCGAATCCGTCTTTAACAAATTTTCTTAATGGTTCTAATAAACCAACTCGTTTAGCCAACATACTTATGGTGGTTGATTCCCCACCAGGAATCACTAAGGCATTAACAGTTTTTAACTCTTCAGGATTTCTCACTTTTTGAACTGCAACATTAAGAGAACTTAATGAATTAATGTGTTCGCGAAAATCACCTTGTAGTGCTAAAACTCCGACTCTTAACAAGAGTTACCAGCCGCGTCCGGCAAACCTTTCAGAAGCTGGCAAAACGTCAATGTTAATTCCTACCATTGCTTCACCAAGACCGCGTGAAACTCTGGCGATAACACTTGGGTCATCAAAGTTAGTTGTTGCTTCCACAATTGCTTTTGCTCTTTGTTTTGGATCGCCTGATTTGAAAATTCCAGAACCAACAAAAACACCATCTGCTCCAAGTTGCATCATTAATGCTGCATCTGCTGGTGTGGCAATTCCACCGGCTGTAAATAACACAACAGGAAGTTTGCCAAGTTCTGCAACTTGAGCAACTAATTCATAAGGTGCTTGTAAATTCTTAGCAGCGGTATATAACTCTTCTTTATCTAAACCTTTTAGTCGAGCAATGTCGCCACGAATAGTTCTCATGTGTCGAACTGCTTCAACAACGTTTCCAGTACCTGCTTCACCTTTGGAGCGAATCATTGCAGCACCTTCATTAATTCTTCTTAAAGCTTCACCTAAGTTTGTAGCACCACAAACAAATGGAACTGTGAATTGCCATTTATCAATGTGATGTGATTCATCAGCTGGTGTTAAAACTTCTGATTCATCTATGTAATCAACACCAAGACTTTGTAAAACTTGGGCTTCAGCAATATGACCAATTCTTGCTTTTGCCATAACTGGAATTGAAACTGCAGCAATAATTTTGTCAATCATGTCTGGGTCGCTCATCCGAGCAACTCCACCGTCTTTACGAATATCTGCAGGAACTCGTTCTAATGCCATAACTGCAACTGCACCAGCGTCTTCAGCAATTCTTGCTTGATCAGCATCGATGACATCCATAATGACGCCACCTTTAAGCATTTCTGCCATGCCTTGTTTAACTCTTGGTGTACCAGTGCTGTTGTTTTGGTTAGCCACGATTTCCTTAATTCTTTGGGTGTTGTAATTCTAGCCCAGATAGAAAAAGCCTCAACTTAAGTGTTGGACTTATTGCAAATCCTTAGCAAAACTCCAAGCCCTGAGGAATTTGATCGTCAAAATCTATGAGAACAGGCATGCTGGCTCGACCGAATAGTCGAAAGCTTCTCACTAGCCATCTTCTTCTTACTTTGATGGCACTTCTTGCCGCATCGTTATAAAAGGTCAAAGCATATTGAACTCGTCTGGTAGCACCAGCAGTTTCTTGAATTAAATTCTTTTGATTTGGGTATTTAGTTATATCAAAGTCTTTATCGAATAGTTCGCATAAAGATTTAGTAACTTCACTTTCAATATCCCATTCATTCTTTGTATGTATATCTAATGATTCTTCACTAATTGAGGCATGAATTGCATTTGCTAATCGATTTCTTAATTTTGCATCTAATAAATCTAGACCTGCAATATCTGAACAAATTGCTGATCTAAGAGCTAATTGACGATCAAGAGCATTTCGCGCATTTTCAACTTTTAAATGTAGGCGATCTAATCTGCCTGCCACATTAGACAAATAGAGTGCAAAAAGTAATAGACCTATTGCTATTGCAACCCAATTACTTGTTTCCACATATCTATTCTGTCAGAAATGAGTTCTTTACTCTCCTGCGGTCAAGGCGTCCAGTTTTAGTTAGACGGCCATAAAGTTGTCCTCGAAAATCCTCTCGGACATTTCTCCCTTCAACACTCTTTACTGATTCATAAACATCAAGAATTTGTCTAACAATTACTGACCAATCAAACTGTTCTGCTCTGATTCTTCCTTCAACTCTCAAGTGTTCTCGTTCTGACTTATTGCCAAGTAATTCAATTAGTGAATTTGCCAAATCAGTAGCGTTATTTGTTTTGAATAATTTGCCATATTTGCCATCTTCGAGCACTCTTTTAAATGCAGGTAAATCAGAAGCTAGTACTGGAGTGCCTGTTGCCATTGCTTCCAATAGAACAATTCCAAATGATTCTCCACCTAAGTTTGGTGCCACATAAACAGTTCCTGATGCGTAACAAGATGCTTTAACATCGCTATCTACAAAGCCTTTAAATTGAATGCGAGAATGAAACTTTGCATCAATTGATTTTAATATTTCATCAACATCTCCTGGTCCTACCAAAAGAAGTTTCAATGCAGGGTATTTTTCAAAAACTGCTGGCATTGCTTCCAGTAATACTTGAACACCTTTTCTTGGTTCATCAAGTCTTCCCACAAACACAACAGTTTGCTCTTTATCAAAACCTGGCAACATTTGGGCATTACTAAAGTTTTTAACTCTGACTCCATTTGGAATCACCACCGCGTCACCACCGAAATGATCAACCATGGTTTTCTTTGCTTCTTCACTTACTGCAATTCTTGCTATTACTTTCTCCATCATCGGCTGCAATAGAAATTGCATGTTTTTAACTGCATACATGGTTTCATTTGAGGTGTGGTGAGTTGCAACTATTGGACCTCGAGCAGACCATGCTGCAATTATTGAAGGACTTGGACTGTTTGGTTCGTGCAAATGCAAAATATCAAAATTGCCTAGTCGTAACCAATTTCTAGTTCTAGTAAAAGCTGCAGGATCAAATTTTATTCTGGCAATGGAACCGTTATAGGGCAAAGCAATTGTGCTACCAGCATTTGTCGCATAACTAGGCAAAGATTCTTCATCACTAGTTGGCGTTAAAACATTTACATAGTGACCAAGTTCCATTAAAGATTCTGTTAAATCTTGAATGTGTTGTTTAACTCCCCCTGGAACAGACCAGTCGTAGGGACAAACTATTCCTATTCTCAAAGTTAATTCACTAGTCCTTGGTTAATTCTTTTCATCGGTAAAACTTCAGTCCAAACTCTTTGCAACATATGCCAGTCTTGAGGATGCTTTTTTATTTCTTTTTCAAAACTATGGGCTAATTCTTGAGTTAAAGTTTGTACTCTTTTTTCTTTACTATCTTCCCCACTTGGTGAAAGTGCTGGGAAAAAATGCATAACCAAAACACCTTCTTGGTTGTAATGGGAAGAAAGGGGCAAAACTAATCCATCAAGTGCCACAGCAATTGCTGCTGGACCTACTGGAAAGGAAGCTTTACCTGGACCATAATTAACTTCAATACCGTTTTTTGTTATATCTCGATCTGCAACTAAAGCGATCATTCTGCCTTCTTTAGCTCTTCTAAGTAGTTTCATAAAAATATCAGTCTCACCACTTGTTGGGATAACTTCAATGCCAAGAGAATTTCTGAATTT
>Ga0114974_10001869_pt1 | contig 16457 bp, 35 predicted proteins | sample S_130206_EF_Meta_FD_87318 | JGI IMG/M metagenome (GOLD analysis project Ga0114974, IMG submission 87318) | Freshwater microbial communities from Lake Simoncouche, Canada to study carbon cycling - S_130206_EF_MetaG | ecosystem: Environmental > Aquatic > Freshwater > Lake | place: Lake... | reverse complement strand
TAGGATACCAATGATTCTTTAAGTCCTTTGGCTTCTAATATCTCTTCTGCAATCACCGAATCTTTTTTCTTCATTTTATCTAAAGATGCTACGGCTTCAAAGAAAGATTTTCCCTTTGAAAGATCTTTTAGTATTGAAAGAGAAGACGCAGAAGAGATAGAATCTTCATGTGCGATTTTTACTCCGTCCCAAAGCCACCCAAAGTGTCTTTTTTCTTTTGATGACACGACAGGAAGTTCTGTTATAGCTCGAATAAAGCTCATGTGCTTGCCTGTGGTGCGACTGTACTTTCCGTTCTCTATCACTTTGCCATCCTCTATAAATCCAACCATAGTAGTGTAGCTTTGGATCCCAGCATTCTTCATTTTAAGATCGTCATCAAGATTAACCTCTACTAATAAATTTGATTTGATTGAAAGTCTAAGTTTCATTTGAAGTGTTTTAATTGGTTATGAAGCTAAAGTACAAAACCCCCTCGTAGAAAAAAAACCTAGGAGGGGATGTTTTAATTAATAATCTCCGGAGCAGAATTCTTCTACCGAAAGGGGAACAAGATCACTAGGTTCCCAGTAACCGTGTGAGTGTTCTGGGTTAAAGGAGAAGTAGATAGTATTTGAATCGATGTTTTTGATAACAGCTACCTGAACTGGGGAATTACCTACCAAGACAGCTAATTCACAAGCTTCTTCGAATCCTTCATCTCCTTCATAATAGAATTCTCTTCCACCAGCATCAATTATCTTTTGTGCAAGTTCATTTGAGATTCCTCTAATATCCCAAAGAATATCATCATCAAAAATACATAATAGAGCTTCTGGGATTTCGTCTACTTCTTCTAAAGGTTCGAATCCAAAGTTATCATTACCCATTTTTTCAATTTCAGAAGGGATAAGAATTCCAGGGTGACTTCCGTGGCCTCCTGTAAAAGCAAATCCTAAAAAAATCTTTTCTTTTGACATAGTGTATGTTTTAATTGGTTATGAAGCTAAAGTACAAAATCCCCTCGTAGGAAAAAAACCTACACACAAAAAAGATCCCGAATAATAAATGCACCCTAGTGCCTAATATTAAAATCCGGGATCTTCTAACCAACTAACAAACAAAAAACATTTAAAAACAAAAAAAGCGTATTGCTTACATAACAAATATAGGGTTCTATTCGTAGGAAAAAATTATTTTCCTGATATTGTTAGAATAGTTAAATCTATTAGAGCCTCTGAATCCCATCTCAGTGGCAGATCTTCTTCTATCTCGAATGCCCATCTACAAGAATCTGGATAAAAATCATCAAATACAGCAACTACTTCGTGATAGGTTCCAAAGTCGTGAGGACATGATTTTATTTTTAGACCTCCACCTTCAGGTGCATCCCCGAATTTTCTTCTTAATTGGTTGATGTATGCTCTGCATTCAACTCTTGATCTTTCTAAGTATCCTACAGTGCCTACTTGTGAGCAATCCTCTTCAAGTGGTACTGGTCCTAGATAAAGTTCATCTTTCATGATTTCCTAGTTTTGAGTTCCTAATTTCATTTTTGCAATTCTCTCTGTCGAGGTAACTTTTTTCCCTGTTGTTAATTCTTTCCTAAGGTTTTCTATCTCCTCTAGATTTTCTTGAATTTTCTTATCCCGAAAACCATTTACATAATTTAAAAAACCTTTTAAATCCCCACCCATCGCACTGATCGTAAATAGTTGAAGATTTGCTGCAATGTTTATAAGCATTTGATCTCCCAATTCTAGCCCTCTATCCCCTATTTGTTGGGATAATGATTCGATTGCCAAGATTGCTTTTTCGTGTTCTGATAATTTCATTGCGTTTGTTTTAATTGGTTATGAAGCTAAAGTACTAATTCGTTTCGTAGGAAAAAACCCTACCGGGACTAAATTAATAGTCCCGAGAAAGTATCTGCAACCTTTAAAGGTCCTTTGAAATCATTTTCTTTACCCCATATCTCTGCTTTTCCGGAGTGCCCACATTTAGGGGTTACGGTGTAGATAACACTTTCCTCGTTACAGATTCTGAAATCATCATATAGGTTCCCAGATCCTGGACAATTGTTCTTAAAGAACACATACACCTTCTCGGTATCGATTTGGGGATTTGCTTTTAGGAACTTCTTTACCTTAGCGAATAGGGACCTTGCTTTTCTCTCTAGAGCGGTGTCCTTACAGAACCAGTCATAGAAAGTGAAACACCAGCTTTCCTTTCCGTCTGAGTCTAGGAAGATCCCTTTGTCGAATGCTTCTAATTGTGCTTTGAGATTTGTTTTCATTTGTCTTTTTGTTAATTGGTTATGAAGCTAAAGTACTAATCTTTCTCGTAGGAAAAAACCCTAGGAGTTAATTTTTTTCATAATTTCCTGAGGAGTTTCTTTAACTTCAAATCCCCCATTGTTATGGGTAATTACTCCAATCCTTGTGTGTTTAGGCTTTGATACCTTTCCGTATTCTATTTTTTCTTTAACCTCGTACATGTGTCCTATGTGTTGAGGGTTAATAAAGATTGGATCTCCACTTAAGTTTGTTACCTGAATAAATTTCATAGTCTTATTATTAATTGGTTATGAAGCTAAAGTACAAAATCCCCTCGTAGGAAAAAACCCTATTCACAAAAAAAGGGGAAAATAAATTCCCCTTCTTCCTAACCAACCAACCTAATCTTCTTCGTTCGTCTCGTTCAATTCATCGATGAATTCCTGAATGACCGAGTTTGCAATGTTTTCGACCGATGAGGTATCGATCGATAATCCTCCACTGATTTCAATGTTAATTCTTCGATCGTAGTCTACATCGATATCAAAATCGGCATCGTTTGAATCTATAATGCTATCAGCATCGTCTTCCATTCGGCATGCAATTTTCTCTGCAAGTGATGTGATTTGATCCTCACTCAGGAAGAATTTTCCTTTCGGTGTTTCCTCTTCTGGGATCTCTATAGATTCTAAGAGGTCCATAACATCTTCTTTAGAGAAGATAGAGGGGAAGCAACAGATAATTAATGCTTTTGCTTGTGCTAATGTGCGCTTTTCCATTTTTATATGTTTTAATTGGTTATAAGATAAAAGTACTGAATTGGTTCGTAGGAAAAAATCCTACTGTGAATATTTTTAAAAAAATCTTTTTGGTCCGCCGTTGATTGTTATGGAGTCCAAAACTTTTCCCCCGTGTTGTTCGGCACATACTGTTACTTCCATTGAAAGTTCATCCGCAATTCGGAATATCTGAATCGCGGTCTCCTCTGGATAATTGAATCCACATTCAACGATCACTTCGTTGATTTCCATTTTCACACGAACTCTTAAGTTTGTGTTTTGCAATCTTGCCACTAGGCGGTCAAATCTTTTTTTCATTTTTGGTTGTTTTAATTGGTTATAAAGCTAAAGTAACTAAATACCCCGTAGGAAAAAACCCTACGGGGTAAAAAGATTAAAACATTTTAATTTTCAATTGCTGACGGACACATTCAAAATCTGCTCCTGTAATTTCATTCTTACATTCGTAAACTAAATCTTGCAATTCATTGTAAGTTTTAATTCTTTCTGCTTTTGCTAACTTTAATAGCTCTTTAAATCCTTCCGACATGGTATATGTTTTAATTGGTTATGAAGTAAATGTACTAATTCGTTTCGTAGAAAAAAACCCTAGCCGAGATATTTTTCAACCTCGAACCAGATTTCAAATCCATTGGCAATCTTATCTTGTCTTCCACTTTTTCTAAAGAACCAATCGTGGGTAAATTCACCCTGTATTATTTTGACTTTTTCGATGATAGCTTTTTCCCCTACGTGTCCCATAATTACGTCTATAGGTTCTGGAAACTCTAAGATTGCTTTGCAATCCCATTGGCTCTCTCTTGTGATCTTAACTCCACAGAAGTCCAATTCCGATTTGTTTTTCTTTCTCGAGAGACGGTTTAAGAAATAAGAAGTACCGTCGCTATCCAAAGAATTTGCAAATCTCATGTAGTCAGAAACTCTAGGGAATGTACCATCGTCGGTGTCCTCGCTTATCTCGAATAGCATTGCATTCTTGATAAAAGAAGACTTAAGATCTACTGGCTCGAATGTTACCCCTTCGTCTAAAATTTCCCAGATGCTGTGTGTTGTTTTCATTTGATTTGTTTTAATTGGTTATGAAGCTAAAGTACTAATTCGTTTCGTAGGAAAAAAACCTAGGGTTAAATAACCCTAGGGTTATCTTTTTAATACCCTCTTTTCATTACCATTTTTACTTCAGCAACTAGTTCTTTGGCTTCCTCTGCCACTGTTGTAAGATTTGCATCTGGACGATGTTGTTTGAAAAAAGATTTAATCTTTGGTAGGTTTAACATACCTCCGTTAATTAGTTCTACGATCTCTGCTCTAATTTCTGTTGTTGTCATTTGATTTGTTTTAATTGGTTACTAAGCTAATGTACGAAACCCCCTCGTAGGGAAAAAATCTTTTGTGTAATTTTTTCCCACTCATTCTTTTCTAATCCGTGAAATTGGGTGTTCCTTCCGAACCAGATCTCTGCTGATTTCTCTATCGTATCTCCTGTGATTTCAGATACTCTTTGCCATCCTACAATCTGAGCTTCTATCTCGTGTTTTTGAAGGTAGTATTTTTGGGCAGGTAATTCTTTTTTACCGTTTCGTGGAAGTCTTCCTTCAAGGTACTGCTGATAGTGGCAAGCCTCGTGGGCAAGTATTTCATTCAAAGACCAATTCATCCAATGAAGATCTTTTTCTTTATCTGGGTTATACACAATTACTATCTCTATTGACAGATCATCTCGGTAGAAATTACCATCTATTAGAAAATCTTCCACCTTCTTACTTGGTACAACACTAAGAGTAATTTCTAAATCAAATACGTCTTCACACTCAAGATAGACAATTCCTTTCTTGTGTGCAGATAGGAATTCTATTCCTTTTCCTGCCAATTGTGCGATATGTGAAGAAGTGTATATCATCTTGTTTATCTATAAAGCTAATGTACACAAATAACCCGTAGGAAAAAAACCTACGGGTTAAAATTTTATTAAGCTCTCATTACAAGGTTGAGTGGAACATTGAATCCCTCAGGATCAATTACCGGTTCAAGCTCCGGGAATCCTTCATCATCTACCTCCCCGTCCTCATTGACTACCCATTCAATCTCTAACCAGTCCGTTGTTTCTGGTTCGTCTTTCATAAAGACTAGCTTAGCAGAATCCCCACGATCTGAAAGGATAACTCCGTAAGAGATAGCATTAGAAACTGTGTAGTAGCCGTCGATCTTTTCTTCTGTCATGGTGTTTGTTTTAATTGGTTATGAAGCTAAAGTACTAATCTTCCCCGTAGGAAAAAAACCTACGAGAAAACTTTTTCATCAACTAGACGGAAGACTGTTTCATCCTCGTCAAAGCCTTGCTCAGTAGTTAGCCCTAACTTTTCCATTACCAGAGCATATTGATCCTGGTTGTTGACTATGAACCTAAAGGTCTCACCATCCTCTTCACCCATCAGAGGTACTCCGGTGTTCAAGAATCCTAGATAGTCTGGACTCTCCGGATCAAACTGAAAATCGTTTCTGAAGTCTATTAGAAGTGTAACCCCTTTCATTACTTGTACAAATTCTGATTTTGTCATGTCCTTTTCTTTAATTGGTTATGAAGCTAAAGTACTGAATCCCCTCGTAGGAAAAAACCTGGATTCTCCCGTACGAGGGGGTGTGTATACAGTATCTTACTGATATACTATCTATATGGTTTACAGTAGGTGGTTTACTGTAAACTAAAATGTGATTCTAAAGTCATAGGGTCTTGGCTTCTAGGAGCATGTGTTGATTTGAATAACCATTCTCCTTCCTCGGTGAAAAGATACCCATATTCTTCTATATCAGAAAGAAAGAACTCCCTAACTGATGAGTTAATTCTAGGGGATTTAAGTTTTTCCCCTCTATCCCGATGATATGCTACGGTAACTCCTTTTTGTGGGTAATTAAACGAATGTGGACCCGTAGGGGTAATCTCTTCCCTGAGGAAAGATATATCGCCAAGAGAAATAAGGGATTCTACTTTTACCCGGTCTTGATAATTATCCATTAACATTTTACCAACTCCTGAAGCGTATCCGTCAAAGTGACAGTAGATAGATTTGATAACTTTGTTACCTGAATCGTCGGTAGTTTCGATTGCAATTCTAGAACGTGTAGCCATTTTTATTTGTTTTAATTGGTTATAAAGTAAAAGTAACTAAAAATCCCGTAGGAAAAAAACCTACGGGATTAAAATTTTATTGATAAAATTGTATTTCGTTCTCTATAAAAACTCTCTCTAAAATTAATACGTTTCTCAGATTGTGGAATTGTATAAAATCATCAAGGTCATCAACGTCCCATCCATCATCCTCCCCTATTTCAGAAAAGAGTTTTAACGATTTACTGATAATATCACCGTATGATTCAGGGGACCAAGTATTCCCTAAACACTCTACGACTTTTAAAAGTCCAACCTCGTCACTTTCGTTTTTTAATTGAAAAATCATCTTTATTTGTTTTAATTGGTTTATGAAATAAAAGTACTAATTCCTCTCGTAGGAAAAAAACCTACGGGCTAACTTTTTAATCTTCCATATCTTCCCCCGGTATAAATTCGTCTCTGGAATCTTCCATAGCTTCCAAAGCTTCCGAACCGGATAAGAAGTTATAAAGGATGTGTTCTAGTATCTGATCTGGGCTAAACCCTAGGTCATACATTCGAGTTAAAATCTCCGTGGCTTTTTGTCTGTCTGTCATGGTCTTTGAAATTAAAGTTTAATTATATCTAAATCAGTAACAGGAAAAGAGAAGATGTCAAGGCATTCGACGTCTTCGAGGTCATATCCATAATCCTCTTCCGAAGATAAATCTTCTAAAGCAAAAGCCTCTGCTTGTTCTTGCCCCTCACACTCTACGTGAAAAATGATTGGTGAATCTAGACCTATCACTTCATTAGGGTCAGTAACGATAACACAAAATAGTTTTTTCATTTTATTTGTTTTAATTGATTTATGAAGCTAATGTACTAATTCATTTAGTAGGAAAAAAACCTACGGGTAAACTTTTAATTGGTAATGTATTTGCCGGTGTACCTTCCTGAGAAATCATAATACTTGGTAACGTTTCTCTCCTTAACTAGGATTAGCATTTGAGAAATCCCTTTAATGTACCTGTCTGAACTAAGACTTATGTACTTACCCGTATCCCTCCCGTTAGAATCATAAATCCTAGCAACATTTAATCCAGTAAAGATTATTACGATGTGATCTTGAGTAAACCCTACAAGCTCATGCCCTGGGTTTAAGGTGAAGTATCTACCAGAGTTTCTTCCTTCGGTGTCGAATATCCTTACGATATTTCTTTCTTTTCTTAAATCCCCTATTTTTATTCTATTCCCTATCATCTCTGTGACTTTAATTGGTTATAAAATAAAAGTACTAAATTACCCCGTAGGAAAAAAACCTATAACGAGATCTCAAATCTACCCTTCATGATCTCTACCTTATCGTCAGGAACACCGTGGATATTATTAGACCCGTGACGGTTTTCCACTATGATGGTAAAGATCTTATACCCATGCTTATCCGCTAATTCGAAGTAAGGTTTCATCTCCCACTCCTGTGTAAATGTATTGGCAACCCCAACTGGGCTAACCCCCATTTCCATACTAATCCCAGTGTGTTTTTGACACCAAGCATGAGCATCCTTTATCTTAGTTGGGTCGAAGTTATATACCAGATCCCCGTTGTCAGCCATGTCCTCGAAGAACATATCAGCCGACATGGCTTTAATACCCAAAGAAGCACACAAAGAGGTTTTTCCTGCCCCGGGTACTCCCCTAAATAAAATTAAGATCTTTTCCATTTCCAAGATTTTTCTATGTTGTTTAAATCAAACTCTTCTATCATATTATCCGCTGCACCGTGGATTGAAAGTTCATCCCAGATACCCTGGTCCTTCCAGTCCTGTATCTGCTTCTCTCTTTTGAATTCTCTCATTGCTCCCAGCTGATGAAATCTCATATGCCAAAATACAATACCAGCAACCTTTCTCCAGTCTGCACCGTGATCCGTAATCCATTGACGAATATCCCGGTTGTTGTGTATCAGTTCACAAGCAGCCTTATCATGTCCCGGTGAAGTCGGGTGCCCGTTCTTAGGGTTTACCCTTACGCAATCTAGTTTACAGATATCATGAAGAACACCTGCAAGAATAAGATCCATGTTGCCGGTCGGAATCAGACGATTAGTAACTATTTCTATATGATGAAAAGTGCTAGGCTCTGGATGGTAATCCGGACGTTCCCGTAGCCCTTTAAGGTCCTCAAGTTTATTGAGGACCGTAGGAGGTGCACTTTGAATGATAGTAATAAAGTTCATTTCGTCTTTAATATTTGTGGTCCTTGTAGGATTCGAACCTACGACTCTCGCCTTATGAGGGCGGCACTCTACCACTGAGTTAAAGGACCTAATTTATTTTTTTAGTGATCCGCTCAGGATTCGAACCTGAGGCCTATTCATTAGAAGTGAATTGCTCTATCCAGCTGAGCTAGCGGACCGTATTCCCAACTGGTTTATTGTTATAGAGTAAATATATCAATAAATTTCGTAGGGAAAAAACTTTATGCAAACTTTTTTAGAAACTTTGCTCTTGGACCTCCTCGAAGTTTTCTTAATGCTGCTTCTCGGATCTGACGGACCCTTTCTTTACCGAGACCTATGGTTTCCGATATTTCTTCAATGGTCTTTTCTTCTGCGCCAACCCCGAATGTAAGCTGTATAATTGTCTTCTCTCTTTCGGTAAGAGTATCCAAAATTCTGTTTACCGCATCTATTTTTTCAGAAGTTCCAGAATCATCGACTTTGAAAGTGTCATCGGATATCGTATCGCCTAATGTGAAGTCTTCTTCCCCTAATGGCTCGTCGATAGAAGACATACTGCTGACAGCTTTCATAGACATAACAACTTTGGATTCGGTAAGACCTGTTTCTCTTACTATCTCTTCAAACACAGGATCTCTACTTTCTCTTGCGTTGAATTCATTGATTGCTTTTCTCACCTTAGCCATATCTCTAATTCGACTTAGCGGTAGACGAATAGCTTTACCGTTCATTGTGATCGATTCAACTATCGCCTGGCGAACCCACCATAAGGCACATGTTATGAATTTGAATCCTCTTTCGGCTTCAAACTTGTGAGCTGCTCGTATAAGTCCTAGGTTACCCTCGCTTATAAGATCTTCTAAGGTTAATCCCTGATGTTGAAATTTCTTAGCAACCGATATTACGAATCGAAGGTTTGCACATACCAATTCATCTAATGCTTCTTGCGATCCTCCCTTTATCTCCGCTGCAAGAACAATCTCTCTTTCTTGTGGTATCATAGGTATATCAGATACTGATTCTAGATAAGCTTTTAGAGACTGTGTCTCTTTCAGGGTTATCATTTGTGTGATCGTAAATCTTTTGTTAGTGCTTTTCATGGCTTTTGTTTTTGTTATAAAGTAAAAGTACTAAATTTTTTCGTAGGAAAAAACCCTATGGTAATCTTTTTTAATCTTTTTACGCTCGAGGGCGAGAGTACATTAGTAAGATACTATATAGAGCCTTTAGATCTTAAGATTACCTATAATCTGGGATAGCTCATTCATATCTGCCGGCTCCATTTTAACCTCTACCACCTCGTTATCATCAGTGCCAAACTCAATAGTAGTTCTTTGGTAATCTACATCTCCAGAATTACTTAGGGAGTAAAAGAGCTTTTCCTGTACTTGACCTCTACGGTTTTTTGTAAATATCATATGTGGATTTATATCATCGTCTCCTCTACGTAACTCAAGCATACCTGTAGTATTATGCTTTAGCTTATTTGAGCCAACGAATACTCCTCCTTTGGTTACCTGTTGTATGGCAAGGAATGTAGTGTTCTTTTGATTTTTGTTCCCGCCTAGATTGTGGGAAAGCATTAGGTCGATTAACCATTTTTCTGCAGCATTCCCGGATATGTGTAATGTTTCCTTTACTGTGCATTGAACCTCTGCAAAAGAATCTATAAGTACACAGTCGTAACCTTCGGCAAGAACTTCCTCCATGATTCTTTTAGGATTTGAATCTGAGTATTCGCCCAGGAAAAGAATTGGAATACTTCCAAATTTAGGGAATCGTTGAACGTATTGGAAAAGATCGATACGAGTCATCTCTGCAGATACAAAGAGAACAGAATGCCCAGACATAGCTAGATCAGAAAGCATATCAAGACCAACTGTTGATTTGCCTACACCTGGTCCTCCGGTAATAATAAAGTTACATGCTTTTGGTATCCCCCCGTCGTTGGAGAAAAACCCATCCACTTCTTTACCTGTAACCATGTTGACGAATAGGTCAGGATCGAAATGCTGGTTTCGCATTTTGATTAGCTCTGGTGCTTTCTGGTTTTGGGTCTCAGATATACCAAGCTCCTGTCTTTTCTTTTCTGCATTAGCTCTTACTGATGCTGCAATCTTTGCACGAGCCTCGTCGCTCATTGGTTGTCTTACGCCTAACAATTCTTTTCTTGCCATTTTTTTGTTTTAATTGGTTTATGAAGCTAAAGTAATGAACCTTTTCGTAGGAAAAAAATCTACCCTAAATTATTTTAAAAGATTTCTTTCTTTTAATATGTTCTCGAATGTTTCGTTAAAAGAGAGTTTTCTCCCGTTTGTATCAACTACCCTACTAACTTTTAGACCAGGACTAAAATCCAATGTCTCTCCTTGGGGTTCTTCCCCCATAAGGATTTTCTTAAGCAAAGCTTTCATTTTTTCTTTCATGGTTTTCTTTTTAATTGATTATGAAGTAAATTTACTAATTGTTTTCGTAGGAAAAAAACCTACCCGAATATTTCTTTTAGCCTTTTTTCGATTGAGTTTATTTGTTTTGGGTTTTCAAATGGATTCATGAATTTAGTTGGAGAAGCCACAGTAAGAACACACTTAGTGAAATAAGCTTCATTGAAAAATCGGCTTGTGGCCTTTTCTAAAACCTCTGAACATTTTTCCTCTGATGTGAGAAGTACACAGATCCACCCTTCCTTGGTTTCTCTTAGTAGAACATAGGGATGATTGAATACACTATGCATGCAAACATCTCCTCTTTTAAACTTAACCGGATTTCTATTACTACAAGTTCCAGGTAAACATCTTATCCAACTAAGTACTTTTTCTTTTACCAAAGGAGTTGATCCTAGATCCTCTAACTTCTTTATTAATTCTGATTTATCCATTTGCCTTTTGTTATGAGACAAATGAACTAAATCTTTTCGTAGGAAAAAAACCTATTATGAAAATAATTGGGGGTATTCGATTATTATTTCTTCTTTGCTCATTCCGAATCGTGAGCCCAGCATAGAGACAATATCGTGGGGAAGTCCTTCGTATTCAACCAGAGGCCATTCACTGTCCTCAGTTCCATCAGTGTCCTTTACAGAAAAAGAGATCTCCATGAATCCAAGAAATTCTTCAAACTCCTTGTCCACTTCTGGGTCTACTTTTAGGAAGGTCATTTTTTCTATCTTTACCTTTTGGGGTTCTTTGGGAGACGGTATCATACTTATTATACTCAATTCTCTTCTAAAGATTTCGACCTTTCTCTTAAAAGATCTGATGCCTCTTTTTTTCCCGTAGAATCTAATATCTCTATAGCAAGTTCATCTGCTTCCGTCTCGTGAGTTTGGCTTCTTTCCCCTTCGTGTCCTAGAATAGCATGAGCTATCTCATGTGCCTCTATTGCAAGGATATGATCATCAGATAAGCCCTCTTCGTTAACCCTTTCCCCGTCTATAAGAATAATGTTGTGTCCGGGAAGAAGAGCACCTATGGAATTATCCAAAGACACAAGACTTGTTTTTACTAATGGATATGATTGGGATTCCTTATAAATAACAAACACCTTAAATGAAGGATCTATTCGGGAGTCAAAAGATATGATGTCTTCCTCTTTCATTTATCTTTATCTATAAGGTAAGAGGTAACAACAACCAGGGCTAAAACTACTGGTACGATCAAGGCAATGATGATTTCTAGATTCATGAGCTTTTTATTTAGATAAATATATGAATCCCCGCCGTAGGAAAAAAACCTACTCTCCCTTCTTACTTGATCCTGCTGATAGGATACTTAAAATTATAAGAGCACCGAACCAGGTACTGATATTGTATTCAGTTCCCATTCCGAGAAGTCTTAAAGCAAATACGAATAGAAAAGGAATAAGTATTACCATACCAATTCCAAGGACTACTAGTAATAGGGTAATCACAATGTTACTCTTATTCTTAAAAAATAATTTTATAATTTTTCCCATAACACTTTATTTTTCATTTCTATTTTATCAGGAAGTGTATTTCCCATCATTTTACATTTATCGATAATCCCATTTGCAAAAGCTTGTGGGTATTTTACTTTGTCGTAGACCCTAGTTTCCCCGGGATAAACAACATGGACTTCACTTCCACCAGGTTCAAGACTTAGATCGTTTTTCCTGTATTCATCTTTTACTTTAAACATAGTTTATTTTTAACCGTATGGATCTAAATCCGGATTAGGGATTAACCCCCAGCTTTTCTCTGCACCTGGCATTCGAGCTAAAGAGACTGTATTAGCTCCTTCTTTTAAAGCGATAAGAGCTTCTTCGTATTCCCCGGAATCTAAAAGATCTAATACCTCTTCAGCAACCTCTTCACTTACATCAACAAGAAAAACCACTGCGTGTCGGTGTCTATTGTACTGTGCTCTTAGCACCATAATCCCCATTTCTTTTTTATAGTCATCTATATTAGCAGATACCCATCCGCCATCTATTTTAGGAACTATAGGAAGGAAAGCCTCCAACCCTTTACTATCTGCTATACCGTAGAATCTCATATACTTGTTTAGATTATATATCAGTAAATATAATAAGTTTCTTTGTAGGGAAAAACCCTATGGTTATTTTTTCCCAAGAACAAGTCTAGCAAAGTCTTCCGGTCTCACCTCGTCGTCAAATAATGAATTTGGACTAGAAGCCCGGGAAACACATTTGTAACAGGTAATCCTTTCTGTCTTTGAATCTACCATAGATGAACTTTTATTACAAACATGGCAAACCAACATTTTCATCGATTCTGGTTTATATGCTTTTCTTTTCATTGTCCTAAGAATTTTTTGACTTCTTCTACATTTGGGCTCAATTCAATCTCTGGAATTTTATCTTCCGCAAATCTCTTTAGAGCTTCACACTTTTCGTACTCCTCTTGTAGAATAAAGAGAGCAGACATTCTATTTAGAGCATTGATAAGATTGGCTTTCTTCGTTGCAGGATTTTTATCATTAACTATATTATCAGGATCAGACTTTATAGCTTCGTATGCATCGTTGCAATTTCTGATAAACTCATTTCTTTCTTTAGCTTCTTTCTCCGTTTTCATTTCCCTAATTATTAAATCCTCGTCAAACTCATCATCGTCTTCATCGTCGTCAAAATAATTTCTCATATCTCTAAAAGGTGACAGGTTTTAGACCATCCGTTTTCTTTGATGTCCCTGTACAAAGTACCGCCTTCGCAGAGTATTTCCAATTCTCCTTCGAAGGCGGTGGATGTGTCTTTTCTAATCTTCTCTCTAACGATAGCTCCTCCTGCCATGGACACCTTATTGTGTATCTCGTAATGTGAGGCTTTCTTATCAGTGGTACAAATAAATCTCGTGGCTCCCATGTTAATTCTGTTTTAACAAATATAGGGCATTTATCGTAGAAAAAAATTATTCTGGTGGTCTCATCCCAGAAAGGTACTCTTTGAATCTTTCTCTTTCGTTGATTGATAGGCCAGTCCAGAATTCATCGAATCTTCCCGACATCTCGTTAAACCCTTTAACTAACTCTTCCGTAGTTCTCTCTTCTCTTTTTTTACTTACACTTTTCATCTCGTCGTATTTGCTTGTTAAACCTCGTTACCTTCTTCATCGAATTCAATCCCCATAGAATCAGCCCATTCTTCTGCAGTCTCATCGCTGAATTCTTCATTGTAAGCTTTTTCTAATTTACGGTAGATCTCTTTGGATTTTGTCTTCACCCATTCGGAAGCTTTGTCCTCTAGTCCTATCTCTTCCAGAAGTCCATTAAGATCCATAGTGATGTCACCAAGACCAAAAGGGCTCATAAGAATTAATTCAGTGTCGTCCATTTCTTCTATTTCGAATCTAACTGTGTTCTCGTGGGAGTACCGGCTGTCTGTTCTTACGATCCTCATCTCATATACTTCTTCGAAAGCCGCCAAAGCCTTAGGAAGTATATCATCCGTGATACCAATTGTCTTTATAAAGTTAGGGATATCATTTACTCTTGCGGTGAAACTTGCACCGTCTCCTTGACTCCAGAATCCAGTAAAGGCGATCTCTACGTTCTCAAGTCCCAAAACCTCTAAGTCTTCTGTCTCATTCTCGATTACCCAATCAAGGTCTATGTCTCGGTTTTGAAATGAATCTCGATTTTTAATTTCTTCTATAGCAGACTTCTTAGCCTCTTTGGGCAACTCGTAAATCTTATAAGTTCTCATATGTCTTTTTGTTATAAGGCAAATCTACACATTTCCCCTGTAGGAAAAAAACCTAGAGTAAATTTATTTTTATGAAGGAATTGAATCTTTGACTGCAAATAGAATATACTTGAGGCCCTCGGGGGATTTTGGCCAAATTCCAATCCATAAATCGTCTCTTCCAATTGATAAGATCTCAACCCCTTTGTCTGTGTCCACCCAAAATCTTGTGTATTCGAATTCATTTACCTCTTTAAAAAAGGAATAAAGGTAAACACATTCCTTAACACTAGGAAGCCTAAACCCTATATTGTCTAGAGCCTCTGAGATGCCATTTTTATTATACCCATAAATATTAGTGAACCCACTATTACTTTTTCCCGTAGAAGATGATGGAACTAGTTTTTTTAGTTCATTTCTAGGGTCTCTAAGTACTTCTATCTTTCCGAGGTTATATGTCTCCATGTCTTATATATCCATACGTGTACCCGGCTAGACAATATCTTATTGCTATAGTGTTTTCCTGGGGGACCTTTCTAAACCCCACTACCAAGATGTCCCTGTCTCTGAATGCCTTCTCATCTCCTCCGTGCCCTTAGTCAGACTCCGAAGGAGATGGGGAGACGAGCCATGATACAAATATAAGGTTTATCCCCGTAGGAAAAAACCCTAGACACAGGGGGTCCGCATTTACAATATGTTAGTAATATAGTGTCTTTTTACTTATCAAATAGACCTAAATCCACCATCTTATTTAGAAGTCTTTTAATCCCTATGCCTTCTATATTTCCTTTCCAATTTTCAAACCATCCCATATGCTTTGAAAATCTATCGAACCATACTTTCCCACCGTTCATAAATATCACACCCGGAGGAATGGCGGTGGGTGATCTAAAACTAACGTACCCGGTATTACTAAATACTGTACCTGGAGGAAGTTCAGAGAGGAAGTCTCCAAATGTTATTTTTCCACGGTTTGCAAATTCCACACCAGGGGGAAGACTCTCTAGGGAATCCAATTTGACAGGACTCCCGTGGGTAACTATGATTCTATTCCCTTCTTCTCTATAGGAATACTTTTCCTTGTCTAAAAACTTTTTAAATTCTTCTCTTGTCATTTTTTCTCTTTATTAAATAGCCCCAATGAAACCATCTTGTCCAGAAGTCTCTTGGGAGCTATGCCTTCTATAAGACCTTCCCAGGCTTGAAAATACCCGTAACCTCCTGCAGGTCCTATTAGTGATCTTATTGAAGCATTTATTTCAAATCTCGTAGGGATACCCTTTAGCTTCTAATTTCTTTATAAACTCCTCTTTGGTCATGATCTATATATTCATTTATTTTCCCATAGGGTTTTTTTCTACGAGATAAGATCGTATATTTGTCATATGCAAAAAGAGCTAAACATACTTATGAAGATAGAGGGACTTACCGGTGCGGGATCCCAGAAGGTCAAACAAGATCTAATAAAGGACAACCTCACACCAGAACTCGAGTCCATCATTAGAATCTCATTCGATCCCTTTCTCACAACAAAGCTAAATAAGATCGAGGTGCTCCAGGAGTCATCAAATGATCTACGGGAACCCTTCCCCTCTCTAAAGGACCTTACAGAGAGGTTATTCGCAGCCCCGGCGGCCAACGACCAATTACGTAAAGAGGCACATGATCTAGTTAATAGATCCCCTCTGACACTAGAGCAACGTAAGATGCTTGCTAAGGTGTTAACCAAGAGAGTTAATATAGGTATAGGTGCTAAGCTTATTAATAAGGCAGTAGGTAAACCTCTAGTACCAGATCCATCTCTAATGCTTGCAGAAGACGATGAGACACAGATAGCTAAGTGGTCTACCATAGTCATAGAAGAGAAGTACGACGGCGTAAGGGTAATCGCTATAGTCAAAGGGGAC
>Ga0114974_10001866_pt1 | contig 16473 bp, 12 predicted proteins | sample S_130206_EF_Meta_FD_87318 | JGI IMG/M metagenome (GOLD analysis project Ga0114974, IMG submission 87318) | Freshwater microbial communities from Lake Simoncouche, Canada to study carbon cycling - S_130206_EF_MetaG | ecosystem: Environmental > Aquatic > Freshwater > Lake | place: Lake... | reverse complement strand
TAATAGACCCGAGTCGGTGCCATTTCTACGACAGCGCCGCCGTGGCGCGATTTGTCGCGGTACCCCCGTTGTTCCGGTGGAAACCGTGCGCTGGGGATCGACCCAGCCGATAGCCCCCGCTTTCCCAAGATTCAACCCCGGCAACCCGATATGGGCAGGGTTTAGGAGCGGGATTGTCTCGGATTTGGTCAGATCGAGCCTCATAACCGCCACAGAAGCGGTCATTATGCCCAATGGATTAGAGATTTAGGCCTGACGCAGCAGTCGCTTGCGCTCCATCGACGACGGAATGCGCATGACTTCGCGATATTTGGCCACCGTACGGCGCGCAATATCGACGCCGGCCTCTTTCAGGATGTCGACGATACGGTCGTCGGAGTGCACCTGGGTTTCGCTGGCCTCGGCCTCGACCAGTTTCTTGATCTTGTTGCGTACGCTCTCGGCCGAATGGGGCTCGCCGCCGATCGATGAAGTAATGGAGGCGGTGAAGAAGAATTTCATCTCGAACACCCCACGCGGTGTGGAGATCGACTTGTTGGATGTCACCCGACTGACCGTGCTCTCGTGCATAGAGATGGCGTCGGCGACGGTCTTGAGATTGAGCGGCCGCAGGGCCTCGACCCCGAAGGCCAGGAATCCGTCCTGCTGGCGCACGATCTCACTGGCCACCTTCAGGATCGTCTTGGCGCGCTGGTCTAGGCTCTTCGCCAGCCAGTTGGCGGTGGACAGGCAGTCGGTAACGAAGGCTTTTTCCTGATCGGTGCGGACCCCGCCGGAAACCTGGGCATAGTAGCGTTGGTCGACCAGGACGCGCGGCAGGGTGTCGGAATGAAGCTCCACACGCCAAAGACCGCCCTGGTCTTCGCGGACGAACACATCGGGTGCCAGGGTCGCGATAGGTTCCGCCCCGAACGCCGCACCGGGGCGGGGGTTTAGTGCCTTAAGCTCAGCAATCATCTCGGCCATGTCGTCAGCGTCGACGCCGCAGGCCGATTTCAGACCGGCGAGGTCGCGCCGCGCCAGCATGTGTAGGTTGTCGAGCAGGGCGCTCATGGCCGGGTCTAGCCGGTTCTTGTCCTTCAGTTGCAGCGCCAGGCATTCGCGCACGTCGCGGGCGAAGACCCCTGTGGGTTCAAACCCCTGCAACACGCTAAGCACGCTATCGATCAGCTCGGCCTTGCAGCCCAGACACTCGGGCAGTTCGGCCATGTCCAGCCGCAGATAGCCGCCCTCGTCCACGCCGTCGATCAGGACCGCGGCGATCGCCCGCTCGGCACCGTTCAGACCGGCGATGGCCAGCTGGTCATGCAGATGTTCAGCAAGGCTGTTTTCCTTGGCGCGTGAGCCGTCCAGCCTGTCGCTGTCTTCGAAACTGCCGCCCTTGGACGCCTTGGACCAGTCGACCGGCCCTGCGGCCGAGTCATCGTGGCCGTCGCCGGTGGCGCGTTCGCCTGGCGATACGTCATCACGGATGGCGTCCATATCTGCACTGGCGGCGGAATCGCTCATCGCATCCAGGTCACACTCAGCCGCGAGCGGTTCTGCCGGCGTTTCGGCCGCCGGCTCTGCCGGGCGGTCCTCGCGGGTCAGTAGAGGGTTTTTTTCCAGTTCGGTTTCGACATAGGCCTCCAGCTCCAGGTTCGACAACTGCAGCAGCTTGATGGCCTGCTGGAGTTGCGGCGTGATGACGAGGCCTTGCCCCTGTCTCAGCTCGAGTCTTGGACCTAGGGCCAAGGTGCCGGTCTCCCCAAACGAAAATTCAACGCGCTTAGGTTAGAAGGGCAAGAGCAACCGGTTGGTTAATGGCCCGAAGATTGCTTACCATTTTCTTCCCAGTTTCTGGTAATCAAACTTACCGGTCGTAGCGGTCGCCAAGGTAAACGCGCCGCACTTCCGGATCGTCGATGATTTCCTGCGGCGAGCCTTCGAACAGCATCTCACCGGCATGGATGATCGAGGCCCGGTCAATGATGTCGAGCGTCTCGCGCACATTATGGTCGGTGATCAGGATGCCGATGCCGCGGCGCTTGAGATAGCTGATCACCTCGCGGATATCCGCGATGGCCAAGGGGTCGATACCGGCGAAGGGTTCGTCCAGCAGCATGAAGCTGGGCTCGCTGGCCAGGGCCCTGGCGATTTCCACCCGCCGTCGTTCACCGCCGGACAGCGACGAGGCGGGAGCGTTCTTGAGGTGGCTGATACGCAGTTCGTCCAGCAGGCGCTCTACCGTAGCGCGGGCCACCGATGGGCTACGCTCGCGCAGTTCCACCACGGCCATGACGTTCTGCGACACGGTCATACCGCGAAAAATAGACGCTTCCTGCGGCAGATACCCCAGGCCCATGCGGGCGCGCTGGTACATCGGCTGGGCGGTAATGTCCTCGCCGTCGAGCACGATACGGCCATAGTCGGCGGCGATCAGGCCAGTGATCATATAGAAACAGGTGGTCTTGCCCGCGCCGTTCGGGCCCAGCAGCCCTGCCACCTCACCGCGACGCAGGCGCAGTGAAACGTGGTTGACGACAACCCGGTCGCGGAACGACTTGCCGATCTGATCGACGAACAGGCCTTCGGACGTATCCGAAGACAGAGGCTGCACGGTCATACCTGCGGCCTTAGGGCTTTGCCGCCACGGCGGGTTGGCCTTGGTCGGGGTAAAATACGCCGCGCACCCGTCCGGGGTTGCCACGGCCCTTGGCCGAGGATTTCAGCTGTACATGGCCACTCTTGACCTGCACGGTCATGCTGTCGCCACGGGCCACGCTCTTGCCCTGAGTGACGATGACGCCGCCGGTAATGGTGATGGTGTCGCTGTCGGCCATGTAGACAGCATTGTCGCCACGAACGGTCTGGGCCGGGGTCACATAGTAGACGTCCCCCTCGGCTTCGAGGCGCTGAGTCGGGCCACAGCGGCCCTGGTCGTTGGGGGCTGCGCCCGGGCGGGGGATGGAAATCACGCGGATTTCACGAGCGCGCAGGCGGGTGGTGGCCTGCAGGGCTTCCGCGTCGCCGCGCCAGATCGACAGGCACTGACTGTTGATGACCTCGCCTTCGTCGGCGGTGATGTCCACCGGGGCGGTGGAATTGGACGCCAGCTGCGCCAAGGTGATCCCCGGAGCCGCACAGGTCAGCAGGGTACCAGCCAGAAGAACCGGGCGAGCGAGGCGCAGAGTGCGACCTAGAGTTGGGGCGAGGGCGTTGTGCATTGCGATCAAGAGCTAAGCGTTACGCATCGGATTTGCTAGTCCCGTTTGAGTTTCGCATGGACGCCGCCCTTGAAAACGATGTGGTCGCCCCTGTCGTAGACCGCATAGGAGCGCGAGGTAACCTGCCCGATGGGGCCGTCACCCACCATGGGCGTATCGCCCGTCACCACCCCAGCACGGGTATCGACCAGGGCGTTTTCGGTGGCGAACCGGTAGCCTGATCCATCCGCGATCCGTACCTGGCCCGTCAGGCGCAGCATACGGTCACCCTCCGTATAGAGCCCGCTGTTGGCGGAGACGCGGCTGGGTGCCGGGGTGTCGAGCCCCAGGGCGACCATCGGCTGCTCCAAGGAAACGCGCTTGAGGTCGCGATCATCGCGTGTGGCTTCACGGGCCGAGATCATGAAACTGCGCCCCTGTTCGTCACGCCCGAAGAAGCGTGGGTTCAGCATGCGGACCGCGACCGGCGTGTCCTTCGCCTGGCTCTTCTTGCTCGATAGGCTGGTCCACAGCACCTGACCCGCGAGCGCCAAGATCAACAGGGCGATGGCCGCCGGCAGCAGGCCGCGCAGCAGGGTGATCAACCGCGAACGGCGCTTCCAGCGCAGCATGTCGGCGCGAAGGCTGCTCAGGGGCGCCGAGCCGGAGGCTAGGGCGAGGGTCATGTGTGGGCGAAAATGTCTGTCTCTTCCCAGCCGGCCAGGTCCAGCGCAGCGCGACTAGGGAGGAAGTCGAAACAGGCCTGAGCCAAGGCAGTGCGGGCCTGGCGCGCGAGCATAAGGTCGAGTTTATCGCGGACCTGATGCAGAAACAGCACGTCGCTGGCGGCATAGGCCAACTGGTCGGGCGTCAGCACGGCCGCGCCCCAGTCTGAGCTCTGTTGGGCCTTGGAAACTTCCACCCCCACCAGTTCGCGCACCACATCCTTCAGCCCGTGGCGATCAGTATAGGTCCGCGCCAGCTTCGAGGCGATCTTGGTGCAATAGACCGGCGTGGTCACCACGCCCAAGTGATGCAGGAACATGGCTATGTCGAAACGGCCGAAATGAAAAATCTTCAGCACCTTCGGGTTGGTCAACAGAGCCTTGAGGTTGGGCGCGTCATAGGCATCCTGGCTGAGCCGCACCATGTGAGCGTCGCCGTCGCCGGCAGAGATCTGCACCAGGCAAAGCCGGTCGCGGCCCAGGCGCAGGCCCATGGTCTCGGAATCGATGGCTACGGCGGCGGTGCCTTCGAACAGCCCAGCCGGCAGGTCGCCTTCGTGCAGATGGTAAGCCAAGTCGTCGCTCCTTCAAGGAATCGAACTCTCGGCAACCACTCTATAATGAAACAGCGGCACCCGGAGAGGACTCAAACCTCCCGTGATCGGAAAGTGATGGTGCCCAGGAAAGGACTCGAACCTTCACGGCCTTTCGGCCACTGGCACCTGAAGCCAGCGCGTCTACCAATTCCGCCACCTGGGCCCCGTTCCACAAGCCGGATCGGCGCGAGGGGCGGTTCTTAGGGCACCGCCTTTGCGGGGTCAATGCGCAACAATGCGCGCTGGGGCCACAAGGAGTGAGGCATGAGATTGCGCGGCGCTTCCGGCTCGTCTATCCCGCATGTGTTGCGGTCCATTTCGGGCGCTGGACGGAAGCTTGTCGATGCAGGGTCTGGTCACGATTTTTGGCGGTTCGGGCTTTGTCGGGGTGCAGACCGTGCGCGCTCTGGCCAAGGCGGGCTATCGGGTGCGGGTGGCGGTGCGCCAGCCCGGCCGGGGCTATCGCCTGCGTATGCTTGGTGATGTCGGCCAGATCGAGGTGGTCCAGGCCAATATCCGCAGTCTGGATTCGGTTCAGCGGGCCCTGGTGGGTGCAGAGGCCTGCATCAATTTGGTTGGGGTGCTGTACGAGAGCGGCCGCCAGGGCTTCATGAGCCTGCACACCATGGGTGCCGAGACGATCGCCAAGGCCGCCAAGGCCGCCGGGGTGAAGACCTTTGTGCAGATGTCGGCCCTGGGTGCCGACGCGCACAGCCCGTCGAAATACGCTCGCACCAAGGCCGCCGGCGAGGCCGCGGTGCGCGTTGTGTTGCCCGAGGCGATCATTGTTCGTCCGTCGGTGGTGTTTGGCGCGGAAGACGGCCTGCTCAATCGTTTCGCCAAGATGACGGCGCTCGCGCCGGTGGTGCCGCTGCCCGGCGCGGACACGAAATTCGCGCCGGTGTTCGTCACCGATGTGGCCAAGGCCATCGCCAAGGCGATTTCAGACCCCTCGCTGGCCGGCAAGACTCTGGAGCTTGGTGGGCCATCGGTTATGACCCTGCGCGAAATTGTCGAACTGGTGTTGCGCGATACCTATCGCAGCCGCCCGATCCTGGCCCTGCCGGCTCAGGTCGCGGGCCTGATGGGCAAGATCGGCGACCTGCTGGCACCGTTCAGTGCCCTCCTGCCTGTGGTCCCGCCTACGTCCGACCAGGTCTTGCTGCTGCTGGTCGATAATGTGCCGACCGGCAAGGCGTTGGGGCTGACCGACCTTGGCATTGTGCCAACCGCGATTGAGGCTATCGCTCCGACCTACCTCTACCGCTATCGCAAAGGCGGCCAATACGCCGAGGCACCGGCATCAGCCTAGGCCACCCCCTCGGCTCAACAGCACCAGCCCGATCGCCCCCAAGGCGATGCGCCAGATGCCGAACGGCGTCAGCCCCCGGCGGCTGACGAAGTCGAGCATCAGCTTGACCACAATCAGGCCCGAGGCGAAGGCGACCACGAAGCCGATGGCGATCAACCCAGCCTGGTCCAGGTTCAGCGCATCCCGGCTCTTGTAAAGGTCATAGGCGAAGGCACCCGCCATGGTCGGCATGGCCAGGAAGAAGCTGAATTCCGCCGCCGCCCGCTTTTCGACGCCCAGCAGCACGGCCCCGGCGATGGTTGCGCCAGAGCGCGAGACACCTGGGATCAGCGACAGGCACTGGAACAGTCCAATCAGCAACGACTTGACGAGCGGGAGATGCATGGCATCGATGTGGCGGGTCGGTTGCATTCGGTCGAGCGCAATCAGCACTCCCCCGCCGACGATCAGCGAGACGCAGATCAGCCGGGGGCTCTCGAACAGAACCTGCTTGATGATGTCGTGCAGCCCGACCCCCGCGATGATGGCGGGAAAAAAAGCGACCAAAACACTCAGCACGAACCGCCGCGCTGACGGATCGGTCGGCAAGCGCAGCGCCACTGACCACAGCTTACCGAAATATAGCGCCACCACCGCCAGGATGGCGCCCAGCTGGATCAGCACGATGAAGGTGTCCCAGGTCGCACCCTGTAATCCCAACACCAGCTTGGCCAACAGCAGGTGGCCGGTTGAGGAGACGGGAATGAACTCGGTTAGGCCCTCGATGAGCCCCAGAATGATGGCGTCCAGCCAGGCTGGCATAGGCTTCCCCGGATTAATATAAAAAATAGACTAAATAGCGTATGGCGAGATGGAATTGTGCGCTGCACCCGCAAATTCGTCTCAATATTGGTCAATATATTGTACTACATGGTTTCGCAGGGCGGTCGTCCGCCTTATTACGCCGCTGTTCCATAGCGTACCGACTTTTTTGAAACCCGTCTCAAGGGGATGCCCGCATGGCTGAGCGCATGTTGAAATTCACCGTGGTGCCGCGCCGCACGCCGCAGAAGCGTGAGGCACAGGTGCGTGGGCAAGACTTCCATGAGGTCTATGCCGATTTCATCGATGCCAAGGCCAACGAACAGGCTTCGCGTTGCTCTCAGTGTGGCGTGCCGTTCTGCCAAACCCACTGTCCGCTGCACAACAACATCCCTGACTGGCTGCGCATGACCGCCGAAGGCCGGTTGGAGGAGGCCTATGCCCTCTCGTCCGCAACCAACGCCATGCCCGAGGTCTGTGGCCGCATCTGTCCGCAGGACCGCCTCTGCGAGGGCAACTGCGTCATCGAGCAATCGGGACATGGCACCGTGACCATTGGCGCAGTCGAGCGCTATATCACCGACAAGGCGTGGGAAGAGGGTTGGGTCAAACCGATTGCAGCTGGTCCCTTGCGCGGTCAGTCGGTGGGCATTATCGGTGCAGGTCCGGCGGGCCTAGCCGCCGCCGAACGCCTGATCGAGGCCGGTTGCACGGTGACGATCTATGACCGGCACGATCGCGCTGGCGGTCTTCTGATCTACGGTATCCCCGGCTTTAAGCTGGAAAAGCCCATCGTCGAACGGCGCACCAAGCGCCTCGCCGAAGGCGGTGTGATCTTCAGACTGGGGTTTGAGGTCGGCCGCGACGCGTCTCTCGGCGACCTGCGCCGCGAGCATGATGCGGTGCTTATAGCAACTGGAGTCTACGCCGCGCGCGACCTGGCGGTGCCGGGCGCGGGGTCGTCGGGCGTGGTTGCGGCATTGGACTATCTGATCGCATCCAACCGCATGAGCCTGGGCGAAACGGTCGAGGATTTCGCCTCCGGCAAGCTCGACGCAAAGGGCAAGGACGTCGTCGTCATCGGTGGGGGCGACACCGCTATGGACTGCGTACGCACCGCCGTGCGCCAGGGTGCCACCAGCGTCACCTGCCTCTACCGCCGCGATCGCGAGAACATGCCGGGGTCTCTGCGCGAAGTGGTTAATGCCGAAGAAGAGGGCGTTGTATTTGAATGGCTGGCCGCACCGCGTGCGCTCGCCGGAGACGCCGATGCTGTAACCGCCGTGCGCGCCGCGCGAATGCGCCTGGGCCCGCCCGACGCCTCTGGCCGCCGCGCGCCGGAAGAGATTGAGGGCGCGAATTTCGAGCGCCCCGCCACCCTGGTCATCAAGGCCCTGGGGTTCGAACCCGAGGACCTGCCGGCGCTGTTCGCAGCCGATGATCTGAAGGTCTCGCGCTGGGGCACAGTGAAGATCGACTTTAAATCCCAGATGTCCAACCTTGATGGGGTGTTCGCCGCTGGCGATATCGTGCGCGGCGCCTCCCTGGTGGTCTGGGCAATCCGCGACGGCTTCGACGCTGCTGTCTCCATTGTCTCCTACCTCGACTCCAAGGTGGCCTTGGCCGCCGTGGCCGCGGAGTAAACACCATGCCAAATCTGACGTCCCAGGACGACCTGTTGCGCTATCGCCAGGGCCATCAACAGCTGCTCGACGCCAACGACGGCTATGACATTAATGCCCAACATGATGCCTGCGGCGTGGGTCTGGTCTGCGCCATCGATGGCAAGCCGCGCCGTGAGGTGGTCGAACTGGCCATCAAGGCGCTCAAGGCGCTTTGGCACCGCGGCGCCGTCGACGCCGACGGCAAGACGGGCGACGGCGCGGGCGTCCTGGTATCGGTGCCGCAGGATTTCTTCGAGGAACAGGTGCGCCGCACCGGTCATTCGGTGCGTCCCGGTCCGATCGCCGTCGGCCAAGTGTTTCTGCCCCGCACCGACACGGGCGCGCAGGAGGCTGCCCGGACCATTGTGGAGGCAGAGGCGCTGCGTTTCGGCTTCTACATCTACGGCTGGCGCCAGGTGCCGGTGGACACGCGCGTCATTGGCGAAAAGGCCAATGCGACGCGCCCCGAGATCGAGCAGATCATGCTCAGCCCGCCTACCGGGATGGAAGGCGAGCAACTCGAACGCGCGCTTTACCTGTGCCGCAAGCGCATCGAAAAGCGCGTCCACGCGGCGGGCATTAACACCTTCTACCTGTGCTCGTTCTCGGCCAAGTCGCTGATCTACAAGGGCATGTTCCTGGCCCAGCACATCGACGAGTTCTATCCAGACCTACGGGACGAACGCTTTGCCGCCGCGGTGGCGATCTTCCACCAGCGCTATTCGACCAACACCTTCCCGGAATGGCGGCTGGCCCAGCCTTTCCGGATGCTGGCCCACAACGGCGAGATCAACACGCTGAAGGGCAACGTCAACTGGATGAAAAGCCACGAGATCAAGATGGCCGCCCAGGCCTTCGGTGATTTCGGCGACGATGTGAAGCCAGTGATCCAGCCGGGCGGCAGCGACAGCGCGGCGCTCGACAACACCTTCGAGGTTCTGGTCCGCGCCGGCCGCGACGCACCCATGGCCAAGGCCCTGCTGATCCCAGAAGCCTGGGCCGGCGCTGCGCCGGGCCAGATGAAGGCCAGCCACCAGGCGCTCTACAGCTATTGCAACGCGGTGATGGAGCCGTGGGACGGCCCGGCCGCCATCTGCGCCACCGACGGCCGCTGGGTCGTGGCAGGCAAGGACCGCAATGGCCTGCGCCCGCTGCGCGTGGCCTATACCGACGACGGCCTGGTCATCATGGGCTCCGAAGCCGGCATGACAGGCGTGGCCGAGAGCCGCATCGTGCGCAAACTGGCCATTACCCCGGGCCGCATGATCGCCATCGACCTGGCCGAGGGCCGCCTCTACGGCGAAGACGAGATCATCGACCGCCTGGCCGAGCGCCACCCCTATACCGAATGGCTGGGCAATATGGTCAACCTCGACGAGACCGCCGAGCCTGAGGCGCCCGCGCGCCAGTATGACCGCGAGACCCTGGTCCGTCGTCAGGCCGCCGCTGGCCTGACGCTGGAAGACCTGGAAATGGTGCTCGCGCCCATGATCGAGGAGGGCAAGGAGGCGCTCGGCTCGATGGGCGACGACTCGCCGCTGGCCGTGCTCTCGGAGCAGTACCGGCCGCTAAGCCACTTCTTCCGCCAGAACTTCAGCCAGGTCACCAACCCGCCCATCGACCCGCTGCGCGAGACGAGGGTGATGAGCCTAAAGACCCGTTTCAAGAACCTGGGCAATATCCTGGCCCAGGATGCGGCTCAGACGAACGTCTATGTGCTGAAGAGCCCGGTGCTCTCCAACGGCATGTACGCGCGCGTTCTAAAAGAGATCGGCGAGAAGAACGTCGCCCGTGTCGACTGCACCCTGCCGATCCCGGGTCGAGACGCACGCACGGGCGAAGGCCTGCGCGCCGGCCTCGACCGCATCCGCGCCGAGGCCGAAGATGCCGCCCTGCGCGGTTGCAGCGCCATCGTGCTGACCGATGATGCCACAGGCCCTGACCGCTTCGCCATGCCGATGATCCTGGCCGTGGGCGGGGTACATGCGCATCTCGTCGGCAGGGGCCTACGCTCTTATGTTTCGATCATCGTCCGTTCGGCCGAGGCGCTGGACACCCACAATTTCGCTGTCCTGGTCGGCGTCGGTGCCACCTGCGTCAATGCCTACCTAGCCCAGGAAAGCGTCCAAGACCGGCTGGAGCGCGGCCTTGCGCCAGGCAAGACGCTCGACGACCTGTGCGCCAACTACAAGACAGCGATCGAGGCCGGCCTGCTGAAGATCATCTCCAAGATGGGCATTGCGGTGATTTCGTCCTACCGCGGGGGCTACAATTTCGAAGCCGTCGGCCTGTCGCGCGCCATGGCTGCGGAGTTTTTCCCCGGCATGCCCTCTCGGATCAGTGGCATCGGCTTGGCGGGACTGGAGTCCAAGGCGGTGGAGATCCACCGTCGCGCATGGGGCGCCGGCGCCATCAGCCTGCCCGTGGGTGGCTTCTACAAGGCGCGCCGGTCGGGCGAGGCCCACGCCTTTGAGGCACGGTTGATCCACACCCTTCAGACCGCCTGCGATACCGGCGACTACGACCTCTACAAGCGCTGGTCTGCCGGGTTGCGGGCGCAGAAGCCGATCCAGCTGCGCGACCTGTTGGACTGGCGCACGGACCGTCCGGCGATCAATGCCGATGAGGTCGAGAGCGTCAACGAGATCCGCAAACGGTTCCTCACCCCTGGGATGAGCATGGGGGCGCTGAGCCCTGAGGCGCACGGCACGCTGAACATCGCCATGAACCGCATCGGGGCCAAGAGCGTCTCAGGGGAGGGCGGCGAGGACGACGCGCGCTACAAGCCCCTGCCCAACGGCGATAATCCCAACAGCGCCGTCAAACAGATCGCCTCGGGCCGCTTCGGTGTCACTGCAGAATATTTGAACCAGTGCCGCGAGATCGAGATCAAGGTCGCCCAAGGGGCCAAGCCCGGTGAGGGTGGCCAGTTGCCGGGGTTCAAGGTCACCGAGCTGATCGCGCGGCTGCGCCACGCCACCCCGGGCGTGATGCTGATCTCACCCCCGCCGCACCACGACATCTATTCGATCGAAGACCTGGCGCAGCTGATCTACGACCTAAAGCAGATCAACCCCGACGCCCGAGTGACGGTGAAACTGGTTTCCATGACCGGCATCGGTGCCATCGCTGCGGGTGTGGCCAAGGCCAAGGCGGACGTGATCCTGATCGCCGGCCATGTCGGCGGCACGGGCGCATCGCCCCAGACCTCGGTGAAGTTCGCCGGGGCACCCTGGGAAATGGGCCTTTCCGAAGCCAACCAGGTGCTGACGCTCAACAACCTGCGGCACTCGGTGCGCCTGCGCACTGACGGTGGCATCCGCACGGGCCGTGACGTGGTCATAGCCGCCATGATGGGCGCTGAAGAATTTGGCATCGGCACCGCCAGCCTGATCGCCATGGGCTGCATCATGGTGCGCCAGTGCCATTCCAATACATGCCCGGTGGGGGTCTGTACCCAGGATGAGGCCCTGCGCGCCAAGTTCAGTGGTAGCCCCGAGAAGGTCATCACCCTCTTCACCTTCATCGCCGAAGAGGTGCGCGAGATCCTATCCTCGCTCGGCTTCAAGTCGATCCAGGATATCGTCGGCCGCACCGACCTGTTGGCTCAGGTTTCGCGCGGCGGCGAGCATCTCGACGATCTCGACCTTAACCCCCTGCTGGTTCAGGCCGACGTTGGCCGCAACAAGCCCTACTGCACAGTAGAGGGCCGCACCGAGGTGCCCGACACCCTGGATGCCCAGATCGTGCGCGACGCCGCCGCCCTGATGGAGCGCGGCGAAAAGATGCAGCTGACCTACACGGTGCGGAACACCGCCCGCGCCATCGGCGCGCGCACCTCCAGCCATATCGTGCGAAAATATGGCATGAAGGGCCTGGCCCCTGGCCACCTGACCGTCCAGCTCAAGGGCTCGGCCGGCCAGAGCCTGGGTGCCTTCGCCGTGCAGGGCCTGCGCATCGAACTGACCGGCGAAGCCAACGACTATGTTGGCAAAGGCCTGTCCGGTGCCACCATCATCATCAAGCCCTCACCGCACCTGATCTCGCCAGAAAGCAACGCCATCCTGGGCAATACCTGCCTCTATGGTGCCACGGTCGGCAAGCTGTTCGCAGCGGGTCAGGCCGGAGAGCGCTTCGCTGTGCGCAACAGCGGCGCGATCACAGTGGTTGAGGGCTGCGGTGCCAATGGCTGCGAATATATGACCGGCGGCACGGCGGTGTTCCTTGGCAGCGTCGGCGACAACTTCGCCGCCGGCATGACCGGGGGCATGGCCTTTGTTCTGGATATGCACGACCGCTTCCCGGCGCATGTGAACCACGAGAGCGTGGTGCTGAACCGGCTCAGCTCGCCCCATTGGGAGGCGGTGCTCCGCGACCTGATCGCCGAACACGCCCGCGAGACCGGCAGCGAATTCGCTGACAGCCTGCTGCGCGACTGGGACCGCGTCCGTGGCCAGTTCTGGCAGGTCTGCCCGAAGGAAATGCTGACCCGACTGCGCGAGCCACTGGTCAAGGAAGAGGCCGAATACGAGCGGGCGTAAGGTTGCGGGGTACACCTTTTCCTTGGGCGACCCCGCTTTCTTAGGCCACATTCCATCCGAAAACCGCTACGGGCTAGCCCCGCCCCGCGACGCAGCCTAAAAACGCGCCATGGAGCGCGTTCTGCATCATTTTCCGCTCGACCCAGCCTCGCGGCAGGTGCGGCTACAGCTTGGTGAGAAGCGGCTCAGCTTCACCGAGGTACTGGTCAAGCCGTGGGAGCGAGCGCCCGAGTTCCTGGCGTTGAATCCGTCTGGCCTGACCCCGGTTCTGGTCGAGACCCGCGATGGCGAGAGTGTGGTCATCGCCGAGAGCCGCGCCATTCTTGAGCATCTGGAGGAAACCGCCCCGGAACCCTCGCTGCTGGGCCGCACAACGGCAGAGCGGGCCGAGGCGCGGCGGTTAGTGCAGTGGTTTGATCGCAAGTTCGATTTCGAGGTCAATGGCCTGCTGCTGCATGAAAAGCTGGAAAAGCGCCTGATGGGCCTGGGCGCGCCCGATCTGTTGGCGCTGCGTCATGGCCGCGATGCCCTGCGGACGCACTTGCTGCATATCGAGGCGCTGCTGTCCGCGCGCGACTGGCTGGCCGGGGCGCGCCTGAGCCTGGCCGACTTCGCCGCCGCTTCCAATCTGTCGGTGATCGACTATTTCAATGACGTACCCTGGAAGGATTTTCCAGCCGCCAAGACCTGGTACATGAGGCTTAAGAGCCGGCCTTGCTTCCGTCCATTGCTGGCCGACCGCTGGCCCGGGCTCGTCCCCGCCGGCCACTATGACGATCTCGATTTCTGAGGCGATCCGGGCCAAGGCGCTGGACCTTGGCTTCGACGTCTGTGGCATCGCCGATGCGCAAGCCCCGTGGGACGCCGGCCATCATTTGCAGGCTTTCATCGATGATGGCCGCCACGGGTCTATGGACTGGATGGCGACCACGATTGATCGCCGCAGCCATCCGCAGGCCATGTGGCCGGACGCGAAGTCCGCCGTCATGCTCGGGGTGAACTACGGACCCGAAACTGACCCCATGCTGGCCCTGGCCGACCGCGCGCGAGGAGCGATCAGCGTCTACGCCCACGGCGAGGATTATCACGAGCCGATCAAAAAGCGGCTGAAGACTCTAGCCGGGTGGATCGCACAGAGCGAGACCTGCCAGGTCAAGGTCTTCGTCGACACCGCCCCCTTGATGGAAAAGCCCCTGGCCCAGCGCGCGGGCCTGGGCTGGCAGGGCAAGCACACCAACCTGGTTAGCCGCACATATGGCTCCTGGCTGTTCCTCGGTGTAATCCTGACCGACCTCGACCTGCCCGGCGATACGGCGGCGCAGGACCACTGCGGTGCCTGCACACGCTGCATCGACGTCTGCCCGACCAACGCGTTTCCGGCCCCATACCAACTCGATGCGCGCCGCTGCCTAGCCTACCTCAACAACGAGCACGCCGGGCCGTTCTCGCCAGAGTTCCGTGCGGCCATGGGCAACCGGATCTATGGCTGCGACGACTGCCTGGCGGTCTGCCCTTGGAACAAGTTCGCGTCCGAGGCCCGCGAGGCCCGGTTTCATGCGCGCGACGAATTGCGATCCCCGACGCTTGCCACCCTTGCGGGCCTGACTGATCCCGCCTTCCGCGCCCTGTTTTCGAAGAGCCCAGTCAAGCGCATCGGCCGTGACCGCTTCCTTCGCAATGTGCTCTACGCCATTGGCAACAGCGGCGAGCCGGCGCTGATGCAGGCTGTGCAGCCGAACCTGTCCGATACTTCGCCCCTGGTCCGCTCGGCAGCAGTCTGGGCCGCCTCGCGCTTACTAAGCCCACAGGATTTCGCAGCGCTCGGTCCGGGCGAGGAGCGCGACCCGCTGGTGCTGGAGGAGTGGGTTGCAGGGGCTGCACCGACCTAACCTGTCATCCCGGGCAAGTGGCGACAGCCACGCCGACCCGGGACCTAATTCTTTTCGCAGATGCCGCCCCTGGGTCCCGGTGCCTCGCTGCGCTACGGCCGAGATGGCGGAGGACTAGGGCGCTGCGTCGAGCCAGGTTGCTAACGCCGTCCAGGCTTCGGGCTCGGTCAGCATCGGGGCGTGGCCGACGTTAGTGACCTCCACATAGGCCATCTGCGGCGCATGATGTCGCATTACGCCGACCAGGGGCGCGTCGATCAGGTCTGAGATCGCCCCGCGCACCAGTAAAACAGGCCGGTCGCGGTTCAGGTTCACAAACAGCGGGATGAGATCCGGAGACGCATTGCTGCTGCCGGCCTGTTTAAACGGAACAGAAATGTCGGGGTCGTAGTCGAGGCGCAACGTCCCCGCCTCGTCCTGGACGAACAGGCGCCGGGCGAAGGCGTCCCAGTCGGCGGCGGTATAATAGGGAAAGGCCACACCGTTCAGCGCCTTGGCAAAGGCGGCCGCGCCAGCCCAGTCGTCCACCTTCGACGAAACGCCCAGATAGCCGGCGATCCGTGCTAGCCCGACCGGCGATAGTTGCGGACCCACGTCGTTGAGCACTGCGCCGGCAACGTGCTCTGGCCGAAGCGAGGCGAAGATCATAGTGACCAGCCCGCCCAGGCTGGTGCCGACGAACAAGGCCCGGTCGATTCCCGCCGCGTCCATCAGGGCGGCAATGTCCTGGGCATAGACCGTCGGCCAGTAGGTCATCGGGTCCGGTGCATAGGCGCTCAGACCCCGACCGCGGAATTCCGCGACCAGCACCCGGTGGCCCTTGGCAGCGATCCTGGGTGCCACGTCCTCGAAATCGCGCGCATTGCGCGTCAATCCATGTAGGCAGATCACCGGCAGCTGGCGGCTCGGCGTGGTGGGCGCATAGTCGCGGGCATGCAGCCGCAGGCCATCTTGGGATTGCCAGTAGAGATCGGTGAAGCGGTTCATGCCAACTCCATAGCGGTCAACCCGGCCGCAGCGAAGCCGCCGGAAAATCTTCGTCAGCGTCGCGGATGTGGCAGGCCACTGCACTCAAATCATATCAGCCCTGGATGGGGTGGTCACACCCTGTGCAAGGATGTTGGCGCAAGGGGTGGCCAGCGGTGTTTTCGAGCCGTAAGAAAGCGTTATGCCCTCCGCCGCACCCCCTGCCGTCAGCGTCGTGATTGTCGCCTACAACAGTGGGCCGACCCTGGCGCGTTGCCTGGCGGCGCTTAAAGCCCAAACCTTCACCGATTTCGAGACCCTGCTGGTCGATAACGGCGAGTCCGGCGCAAACGACGGTGCCCCAGCCAGGGCGGCGCAAGCCGATCCCGCCATTAAGCTGATTTCCGCCCATGGCAACCTCGGCTTCGCTGCCGGCAACAATCGGGCCGCGAGCGAAGCAAAAGGCCACTGGCTGGTGTTGCTCAATCCCGATGCCTATGCCGCCCCGGACTGGCTGGAGCGGCTGGTGGATGCCGCCGCCCGCTATCCCGCCTGCCGCGCCTTTACCTCGCGCCAGTTGATGGACCAGACCCCGGAATTGCTCGATGGTCTGGGCGATATAATGTTCGTCGCTGGCATTCCTTACCGTGGCGGCTATGGCCAGACCGACCCTGGAGATACGCGCGAGGGTGAGGTTTTCGCGCCCTGCGGCGCAGCTATGATGATCGACCGAGCCTTGTTCCTGAGCATGGGCGGGTTCGACGAGAGTTTCTTTTGCTACTGTGAAGACGTTG
>Ga0114974_10001865_pt1 | contig 16480 bp, 30 predicted proteins | sample S_130206_EF_Meta_FD_87318 | JGI IMG/M metagenome (GOLD analysis project Ga0114974, IMG submission 87318) | Freshwater microbial communities from Lake Simoncouche, Canada to study carbon cycling - S_130206_EF_MetaG | ecosystem: Environmental > Aquatic > Freshwater > Lake | place: Lake... | reverse complement strand
GAAGTTCCACATGCATGTCATCGAGGCTGCCGCTTGTCGGTAGATAAACAAGGGCGACTTGTTTTACTTCGGCGCCTTCCTGCGCTTTGCCGTATCCGTAGAGTTGGACTTGCACGAGCTGCTGCTCGGTCGCCCCTTCTTTGCGTCGTTTCTCAAGTCCTGAGCTGCCTGTGGTTTTCCAATCCATAACGATTCCGCGCCGCTTGTCGAATAAGTCCACTGTGCCGCTGAGATTGGCGCGAATGGTTACCTTCTGTTCGACTTCGAAGTCTTCAAGTTTGCCGAAGATTTCGGCCAGGTGCGCATGGATCGCTGTGCCAACCTGCGCTGCCCAGTTTCCGCCGCCTGGGATCTCATTTGCTTTATCCCAGTCGAGAAGTTTGTAAGCGATGCGTCTGGTGCATGAATGGCCTATCTCGGATGGGCCGATATAAACCTGCTTTGATCTTGGCGTCCATGTGCCTGCCTTCGTGATGATTGCTGCTAATTCATCGCCGAGGGCTTTGCCTGGTGCGTGCGGTGATACGAACATCTATTCGTCGTCCTCTTCATCGTCTTCGTAAGGAGTGAAGATGGGCGTCTCCGTTATTCCTGGTCTTGGCAGAATCGTGGGAAGACTCATTCTTGCTCCACGATCGTGAATCGTCTGCTGATTGAGGTTACTTCAAGCGCTTCGATTAATTGCTCGGGAAGTATCTCTCTGGCCTTCTTTGTGTCGAAGCGTTTGCTCTCCACTTTCGTCCATCTGATCACCGGGCGATTTTGATACATCGCAAGCTCGGCATCGCCCATCGCTGCTTCTAAATGCGATCGGGCGATGTCGGCGACTTCAGCCCAGCGTTTGGCCTCTGCCTGTGCCTCTTTATATTGGCGCAGCCATTGGCCGATGCCGTCGTCAAAATCGACGACGCCGTGTTCTATCTCTGTTGTCATTCTTCCCCCCTAATACCAGCCGTAGCCGGTCTTTGATTTCTGATCTGTCCAATGGCTCCAAGCTGCGCAGGGGCCGCCGGATCCGTATTTGCGTCCTATATAGGCTAGGGCTGCGATCGTCTGGCTCACTTCGGATTCAGGGTGTCGCATCCCTAGATTTTTATATGTGCTGGCAAGGAGTTGGCCCACGCCCTTTGCAGAGCTGGTGGGGTTATTGACGGATCGCCACGCGCTCTCCTTACCAATTAATTGCGCGAAGCATTTGTATTGCTGTGGCTGCAGCAATTCTTGTGCGAGCTTCTTCGGGTCGATGTTTTGCATCGGTGTCCTCTGCTCGAATACCACCGGTATTGCTGCCGGTGCTGGTGTTAAGGCTGCCGCCGCTATGGAGCTGCTCACTGTTGAGATTCCAATAATGAAGATGAAGCGTCGGATTTTGTATTTTGAATCTGGTTTGATTGGTCTTCTCGCTTTCTCGCCTTGTTTGCATCGCTGAAGATCCGATAAATCTGGGTCACTCTGATGCCTACTTTTCTGGCGATTTCGTCTGTTGAGATTCCTTGATCACGAAGTTTTATAACGCGTTCATTTCGAATTCGTCGTTCATCTCGCTTTAAGGGCAGGCCCCTCTCGGACGGCGTCTTGCCGCCCCAGATGCCATGCTGGATCTCTTCTTTGATGGCGTATGCCAAGCATTCCTTTCTTTCGATACAAGCTCCGCAAATTTTGCGAAGGTTTGGGAGGCGATCTGCCTCTTGTTGTTTTGTCTCCGGGAAGAAATAATCGGGATCCCCGATCTCGGCGCATGCTGGACTTTTGAAGAGCTGCATGATTGGTAGGTTGAGTTGCGTCCTAATCATTGCGCTTTACCCATTGCTCTAAATTTTCAACAACCCAGGCCTTTTCAATTCCTGAGTTGCGTCGCTTTATTATGACGTATGCCGGGGGAGTTTGCTCGAGTCCTCTGGCCTTTGCATAGTTCTCGGCTTCTGTAATGGCTTCTTCCCAGAACGCCGGGAGTGAGATGCTCTTTCGATTTTTTAATTCCAAGATATAAGTTTTGCCTGCAACGATGCAGACGATGTCGCCTTCATCTTTGCTGCCGGCTTTGGTCAATCGTTCTGCAATCGCTCCAACCGAACGCAGCCATCTCATCACATCTGTTTCAAAGAGTGCGCCTTTGCGTCCGTTTGGATTTGCCATTTACTTTACGATTTCCAATCTTGGCGGTCTCGGTTCTCTGAGTTCTCTCGCTGTGATCAGGATCTGCTGGGCCAAAGTCAAAGCTTCGTCATGGCTCATCGATGCAATCAATAGAACCGTCTCATCTAATTTGTTTCGATGTTTCGAATACTTATCGAAGCCTTCTTCGGTTTTCAAGTTTTGCACTTCGCCGTAATCGGCCAAGTCTGCAATGTAATCTGGATGGACTTCTCTGCCGGTCTCTTCTATCAAATCTAGAACCGCGTCGCGTTCTTCTAAATAAATTGCCAGGCGACCTTCGTTGCCATGCACTGAAAATAAAGGCTCGCGGTATTTCATTTTTCCAGCGCCTTCTTTATCTTTAATTGTTTGCTTTCGTATTGCAGCGCTTCTCTGATCTGTTCTTCAAATGGATCGTGTTGCCATCGCAATAACATTGCGGTGATTATTCCTGTTGCTGTTGTTCCAGCGAGAATGATGATCGCTGTCTGCATTTTGTTCCCCCTTTAGTCTTGGAGCCTTGCGGCCTTGTTGTCGGTAATTGTGGGGGTATTGTGCCTCAATCAGTGGAAGCCACGCCGTTGCTTCGGTGGGCGCTGGCATTTCACGCTCATTTTGCCCTACCTGTGGATAAAACTCACAGGATAAATGTGTTGTTTTGTCTGGTCATTTGTCATTACTTATGGGATGATTCTCTTATCGGCAAGGAGCGAATGTCTCAGCCGGTGGGGGGTAATAAAATGTTAGTTCTAAATCTGGAAGATCTAATCGTCGAAGCTGCTACTGAGTTAGCGATCTCTGGTGAATGCGATGTTCCTGTCGAAAATAATTGGGGCGGCGTTGATCTTGTTGCAGCTGGTTATCGTGAATCAATTCCAGCTTCTCGCGGTGTGACAATGATCGACGGCGTGCGTCTTGCAATCGAAGACGGCACTTTGCATATGTATAAGTTTGAATCGTTTGGTCTTGCTGCTGTTGTTTCTTTCAAGGGTCAAATGGTTTCTTCTTCTGTTCTTGTTGCGATCGCAAAGGAATGGTTAGCATAATGACTCTTACTGATCTCATCGAGCAGCTGCAGGATCTTGTTGAAGATTTTCCTGAATTGGCCGAGGCCGATGTAATGGTTGCCACTCAGCCTTCTTATCCTTTGTCTGCTGTTATTGATTGCATCTCTTTGGTTCATTCCGAAGATGAAGACGAGGACGAGGACGAAGATATTTCAGGCGGCTTGCCTGTCGTCTGGATCGCCACTTCTGAAGTTAGTTCTTCTTCCTCTGTTTCCCCTTATGCCCCACGAGCTGCATGGGAAGGTCGCTGATCATGTTTAATTGTGGATTTTGCTTTGCTTCGGCGATCTCCAAGCGCCAATATGAGCATCCAAATGGCGAGCGCTATTGGATGAATGTCTGCGTCTCCTGTTCCTCTAAGCATGCACAATTCGAGGTGCAATCATGAGCGATGTTTCGTTCTTTCGTGAATGTGCAATCTGTGGCCGCAGCGCCACTCTGATTTATCGCTGGTATCGATACGACAACGGCGAGCAAGAACGTGTTCCAGTCTGCCCTTACTGTGCAGATGTTCATTCCTCTATAGTGAAAGGTAAATAAATGGGTGCTATGAAGAATATCCTGATCGACGTGATGGAAGGGATGGAGCTTTCGGCTTGCAATCTCCAGGCTGCTGCCGAGGCGCAGGATCCAGAATTGATGGAGGCGGTCATGGTTAATGTCTTAGCTGGATTGCCCTCTTATTTAGAAGCTTTAAGAAAGGTCAAATCATGAAATGTTCGTTATGTGAAAAGTTTGGGGCAGGGCTAGTTTTACATAATGGAAACGGCATCTGCTTTATTTGTATAAAAGAGATAAAAGCATTCGGCATTTTTGCCCCTAATCCGTTCCAAGATAAAGGTGAATCATGAAAATGGATCGCAAATATGTCCGTCGACGTCGCGTAGTGGCAGTCGTGATTTATCTGTTCCTAGTCAGTCTGTTCACATATGCCATCCGCGATGTCTGCTGGGTGGGTAATGGCTACGGATCCTGTTCTGTGATGATTGACAAGGTGATTGCAGATGGCCGCTAAGAAAATGCGTTCTGTCCGTGTGTCCGATTCCCTATGGGCTGCAGTAAAGGCCCGAGCTGCCGCCGATGAGAAATCCGTCAGTGAAGTGATCGTGGATGCTCTGAAAGCCTACGTGCGATGAGCTGGTGGAATCTTCTCATCGCCCCTGTTACTGGGATCCTGGCCCTGGCCTATGGCCGGCGGATCTGGTTCTGGTTTGCAATGGGCTTCTTCTTTGGCCTCTGGTCTTTCCTGATCGTGCTGCTGCCAAAGAAAGAGCTGCGCCTTCCTGTTCTTCCCGATTGGTTCCTGGCTTATTGGGGAAATCGGATCATCGCAAAGGAGATGCAATCTATCCGAGATCCATCCGATCTCCTTTAGCAAGAAATGCCCCCCATCGCCTTTTATCGGCAGTGGGGGGTGTTTTTTTATTCTTTAAGCGCCCTGGCTATTCCTTCTTCAAGGCTGATTTGTGGTTCATAAACTTGCAACATCTTCAGCGGATCTCCGACTCTGTATTCGACTCCGCTTGGCTTTCCTGGGTGTTTCTTGATCGGGGCGAGATATCCCTGGGTGAGCATGATCATCTCTGCGAGCTGGATAAATGAAGTCGGACGCCCGGTGCAAAGGTTCAAAGTTTGGACGTTATTTGTGATTGCTTCAAATGTAGCTGCAACAACGTCGTCGATGTGGATAAAGTCGCGGACTTGCTCGCCTGTTCCCCATACTTCGAACGGATCCTGTTTGGCTTTGCCGCGTGCAATTAAAGATGGGAATGGGTAATCGAGCGCTTGGTCGCTGCCGTAGCCGCTAAATGGTCGCAGGACGTTGACTTTGATGCCTTCTGCTCTGGCGTATCGGGCCAAAGTTTCGCCTGTTAATTTTGCCCAGCCATAACTTAAATCTGGCGTCCTTATGTGATCTAGATTGATATCGGGTTCTCGAAGTCGTTGCTTGTAGGCGGCCTTTTGCAAATAAATTGGGTATGCCGCAGAGCTGCTGAAATAAACCAAATGCTTCGGTCTTGTTCGCACCGCCCACTGAAACATGTCGCTGTCGATCGCGAGGTCGCTGGCAACGGCCAAAGGGTTGCCTTCAATCGTGGCGCGGCCGCCGACAATCGCGGCGAGGTGAATAACTACGTCGTATCTGGTGTCGTCCTTCTTGAAGAAATCCCTGCAATCGATTCCGTTTGCGATGTCGATGCCGGTGATGTCATGGCCTTTGTCATCTAGTGCTCTGTGAAAGGCGCGGCCGACGAAGCCGGCGTCTCCTGTTATAAGAATCTTCATATAAGCCATTCTGCCAGATATCTGTCGCTTCCTGATTCGGCCTTTGCCATTGCTTGGTCAACGCTGAAATAAAAGCGGTCATCTGCTTCTAGGGCTGCCCCGATGTGGTGAAGGCTTGCCTTCTTTGCAATCGGGAATGGGCGGCGCTTGCTCTTGCCTTCTATGGGGGTTTCGTAGCTCTCATCGTGGATCAGGGTGCTGTCCTTGATCAAGGGCCAAATATGAGCTGCGAGCCAGTCCTGATCTTGCGTGTAATAATCTTTGGCTTCTTCTGTTTCCTTCAAATCGTCCGGGATCGCTTTGGTTCTTGCTGCAAACATTCCGGCGCTGATCTGATAATTGTGGCCTGTGGGATGATCTTTCATAATGTGGAAATCGAGGCCGCTTGCCAGAAATTCTTCGTGCGCAATCCGTTCTCGGTGCGTGAGCCTGGCATCGGCGTCGCGGCTTAGAACCACGTCAAATTCGCGATCTATCAAAGCCTGAAATCTCCAGAGTTTGGCCCTGTGGTCTTCGGGGCCTTCTTCTTCTACGAGCTGGACATAGGGGAATAGGCGAAGGGTTTGCTTGATGGATTCTGGGACGCTAGGCCCGGTGTAAAAGCGAAGCGTGAATCCTTTGAAGTGTCTGGCTGCCAGAATTGCGTTCTTGATCGCACCGATTGTGTATCTCTCTTCGCTGCCATATAACGAGTAGGCGATGAGCTGCTTCATGGCTTTAGTTTGTGCTTCAGCAATTCGTAGGCTTCGCTCTGAATGTAATTGTGGTAGGCGAGGGCGTCGAATGCGTATATTTCGCTGGCGTTGACTTCTTTGTATCCTTCATCCCATTCGGCTTTGCCTGCAATAGGGTGCATGTGCTCTACAACAACGGCGTCAATATAAGTTATCGCTCCTAAATCCTGGCCGAGTTTCTTCCAGAAGTTGTCTAGATATAAATGTTTTAATTTTGGCGGAACCATTCCATCGAGGGCTTTGACGATGTCACTTGTCATTGCGATCATGGTGGGAAGTCGCTCGCCCTGGAACAAATCGTTACCGTAGGCCATCGACGGCCGCCTTTGCATCGCCTGGATCAGAATCCCATCCCAGCCGGCTGTGCGTGGGCGATGGTCATCGCCGAGGAAGGCGAAGTATTTATATTCGCCCTTCTTTACAATCGCACTGGCTGCTTTGTTGATCGGGAAAGCCATTCCCCGAATTTCGTTCTTGATCGTCATGCATCTGTCTTTGCCTACTTTGAATTCGTAGGCATCGTGCTCTGGATCGTTTGCGTCAATAACGAAGAGGATGTCTGAATGTGTGGAAAGTTTTTCGTGTGCTACTAGCAATTCCAGGGCGTTGCTCGGGCGTCCTCTGGTGGGGACAAGGGTAATCATTTCCTTCATTTGTTGTTTGTCGCAATTTCGCCGGCGATGGCGGCGTAGGCCGCTAAATCTACGAATGAGTCTTCTGTCTCGGTTTCGATAAGGCGTGCAATTTTCACAAGCGCCATGCATATCGCTACTTGCTGTGGTGTTATCTCTTGCTCGAGATATGTCGTCCATAAATCTGCAATCCGGCGATGGTTTGTTCTTGGATCGCCGTATGTTTGCTGGCGGTCTTTGGCTGTAAGACGAGCTGCTTCTTGAAGAATATCCCCCCGATTCATAAATTATTTACCCATTCTCTTTGTGTTCATTCTGTCTCCAGTTTGTTTAGTTCATTTTGGTAAACTTTTACTGACACGGCAAGTTCATTTATCATATTTTGATATTGACCAACGGCTTCATCATTGCCATTTGCTTTAGCAATTTCCATTTCCATTTTAATTTGATAAGAACGCTCTGCAAGGGACAATAGATTTTCCTTGATTACACTTACTTTGTTTTGGTTTGATAGTTCCATTTTTCTCCTTAGTAAGACGGATACCACTTGGTAGTTATTGGATCGTAAGTCATAATTAAAGCCTTTGAGACTACGGCAGTTGAAACTAACGCTATGTTGCCAGCAGTTGTTGTTGTAAATATTCCTGTTGGGATAATAGTTATTTGACCGCCAAAAGTTGCGATTGGAGCAGGTGCGGTAATGGTGGCGATAGATGTTGTTCCTGAAACAAAAAGAATGTTTGTTGCTGGAGCAATAGTTGTGGCCGAAGCAACAGTTGGCGCTCCTGCTGTTGTTCCTTGAGACATAACGCCAGTTACTCTTGTTTCGCCATTGAGAGTAGTTCTTGATGTAGCACCTGAAGTAGCAGAACCAATAGCAATGGCTGTTGTTGAACCTGAAAGACCGCCAGTTCCAAAGTTTATTGTTTTTGTTGAACCGCTTACAGTTCCAGCAGATTGTATAAGAGTAGTTCCTGATCCAGTTACAGAAGTTCCAATATTTACTGTCGCAGCATTGACAACCTGCAAATTGAGGTTTCCAGTTAAAGTGCCACCAGCGCTGACGGAAAATAAGGTTGTGCCACCAGATTGTTGAACTCTAAGTAAAACTGCGCTCTGCGTAGCTGAATTACCTGTAACCAATAAACCTGTATTTGTATCTGCACCAGTTTGTATTATTTGTGCAGTTGTAAAAGTGTTGGCTGTGGCCAAATAAGGAACTACTGTTGAATCTACTACCAAGTTTGAACCTGATGTAGTAAGTGATGAACCAGTATTTAGTGATAAGGTTCTGTTAGCGGATAGATCTCCACCGCCAGCAATAGGCGCGGTCGTTGAAATTGTCCGGCTTGTAGGCACTTTTCCATCTAAATCAGTCACTAAATTAGTTACTTGTGATTCGGTAATAGTTAAGCCTGTTTGGTCAATTCCTATTGTTGCTGAAGTAGAAGTTCCAGAGTTGGTGATTGGGGCGGTTACGGCAATAACGCCCGATGAACCTGTCGCTCCTGTTGCACCAGTGGATCCTGTCGCTCCCTGAATACCTTGTATCCCTTGTATTCCCTGATCGCCTTTTGCTCCTTGTGGAATGCCAAAGTCAAATATCGCGGCGCTGGATGTTCCTGAATTAGAAACTGTGGCCGAAGTTCCAGCTGCAGTCGTCGTCGTCGTTCCTGCTGCGATTGTTGCTGCATTCCCGGTGTCGCCCTTGTCGCCCTTTGCTCCAGTTGCGCCTGTTGCTCCAGTTGCTCCTGTGGATCCTGTTGCGCCGGTTGAACCTGTTGCTCCCTGAATGCCTTGAGGAATGCCAAAGTTAAGAATTGCCGAAGTTGCGGTTCCGACGTTGCTTACTGTTGCTGAAGCGCCTGCGCCGAGAGTCGTAGTCGTGCCGACAGCAACAAGCGCGGTGTTTTCTCCTGGAATACCTTGAGGGCCTTGATTGTTGCTTACAACGACTTCGTTTGTAATCGTAGATGTATTCACTGCTGTTGAAGTCTCGGTTACTGTAACAACGGTTTCGGTAGTAGGAACATAAACGATTGAACTCATCGAGTAACCTCTGGACTTATATTGAAATCACCCTGAATAAGCCGAGTTACTACTCCGCCGCTTGATGCAAGTTCTAAATCGTAGACATAATTTCCTGAAACTAATGCCGCAGTTTGTGTCGCGGTCAATGCAATCACGATTGTTCCGGCGGCGCCGCCAAGTGTTAATCCTGCGGCTTGTGTCAGGGAGATGATGGTCGAAGTGGATGTAACATCTTCTCGAACCTGCATTCTTGCTGTGTAGCCTGTCAAATTCACTAGTGCGTCATTAATTTTCCACGTCAAAGTTTGAGAATATGTCGCGCCTTGTTCTACGTTTATATCTAACTGTCCTGCTGACATTATTTTGCTCCGCGTCCGAATTCGGTTGCTTTAGGATCAATGGCCTTCAAGATTGGGCCAGCAATTGCTGCTATTCCTGCTGCAAGATATTCCTTGAGTGGGCGATTGGGATCTGCAAGATAAAGAGCTGCGATTGCTGCTGCTCCTGCTCGCAAGTAGGTCATTGCAATGGCTTGGAGTTTTTTCTTATCCATTTGTAATCTCCTTAAATTGTGGGCGTCCAAATCCCACGACGAATACTGGAAGCGAGGGCTTTAGTTTACTGCGATTCTTCTTCTTATATGCTCTTATTTTTTGGCAAACTTCGCCGCCATTTGCCTGGCTGCCCTTCTTGTCCGAGCTGGTGTTTCCTTCAATTGTCGTCACAGTGCCGTCGCCGTTATTTGTGATCACAATTCCGACGTGGCCGATGCGATCTAAAGCGTCTACTACAAAGTCAAAGAAAACGATGTCTCCTGGCTTTGGATCTGCTTGCTCTGCAAGTGTCCAGGCCTTCTTATCCATAAATGCTGTTGCTCCAGATGGGGTGTAAACGCAGTTTGGAATCTTGACGCCGGCTTGCTTTGCGCACCAATTTACAAATGCGCCGCACCATGCTTGGTTCGCTCTTTGGTATTTGGTTTGGTTATCTAAAGGCCCTTCAACGTAGCCGACTTCAGATTGTGCTAAATCTAGAAACTTCTGCACTTGATTCATTTCCTGCCCCCTTTTGCTTTGTTGTTTTCTAAGAGTAGGCTATAAATCTCATCCACTCTGTTTTCGACTCTTAAAATTCTATCGCTTACTGAGCTGCCGCCATTGGGCTTCAATTCGGCCAGGTAATGCTTAACAAGCCATCTGGTCATTCCAATAAAGGCTGCGCCAATCGTAATCAAAGAAACGGTTAGAGCTGCGTAATCTTGAGCCGTCATTTCCCGATCGCCATCACTTGCATGGTTACTGTGCCTGCGCTGGTAATGGCCCAGATTCCGTTTGCCTTGTTATCAAGGGTGATCTTGTCGCCGTTATCCATTTTGTATCCGGTGCTCGCAGTTACATCGCTGTTTCCTACAAAGCATGTGCCGCTTGAGCTGTGTAAATAAACCATCTCTGCTTCGGCTGTGGCATCAACAAGCGCGGTTGCGGTTGTTGTTACGGTGACTTGCCGGGTGCTAATTCCCATGTCGTTCTCCTGGCTTCTTGTAGATCCCCGATGCTTCTACTTCGTCGACGGCGTCATCAATTGTCCGAGTTGGTTCCCGGGTGCAGTCGCCGTCCTGGTATCCCATTAAAGGATTACATTATTGCCAAAATTGCAGAGGCTTTAGCGCATTCAACAATTTCGGTTTTGAGTAGGTTTGTTACTTGATCATATTGTTGCAAGACTGCTAATCGTTCCAATTTATCCATTGGACATTGACGAGCAGCTTCTTGTGGTTCTAATTCTTTCAAATGACCAAGCTCTGCATCCCATTTGCCATCAAGTGTGGACAATAGAGTTTTGTAAGTTTCAATGTTTGCTTTATATGAAGCGACTTCTAGAATTCGCACTTCTTTTGGTGTCAGTTCTATTCCTGTTTGTTCTGTCATATTTTTTCCTCTGTTAGTAGTTAGATAAATGCAACGCCGTATCCATTACCAGTTGGTAAAGTTGCAGGATCTGCATATTTAGTTCCAAAGCCTGAAGACCAAGGATAAGCACTTACATATGGTGATGTAATATGAGCCACCGCAATTGCTGTTCCTGTTGGATTGAAAGCAACGCTAGTTCCTGTTCCAGTTGGTAAAGTTGCAGGATCTGAATATTTAGTTCCGAATCCTGCTGACCAAGGATAAACGCTGATATAGTTGCCGTCATTGGCAAGTGCAATTGCAGTTCCATCTTGATTGAAACAAACGCCATTAGTTCGGTTTGCTCCAGGTGGCAAGGTTGCAGGATTTGCGTATTTAGTTCCAAATCCTGCTGACCAAGGATAAGTGCTAATAAAAGGTGAAACATCATGACCGACTGCAATTGCTGTTCCTGCTGGGTTAAAAGCGATGCTGTTTCCACCGCCAGTTGGTAAAGTTGCAGGATCTGAATATTTAGTTCCAAATCCTGCTGACCAAGGATAAGCACTTACATATGGTGAAGTTGCATGAGCAATTGCAATTGTTGTTCCTGTTGAATCGAAAGCAACGCCGCGCCCATTACCAGTTGGTAAAGTTGCAGGATTTGCATATTTAGTTCCAAAGCCTGCTGACCAAGGATAAGCACTTACATATGGTGATGAGGCATGAGAAACTGCAATCGCTGTTCCTGCTGGATTAAAAGCGACTCCAAATCCTTGACTAGTTGGCAAGGTTGCAGGATTTGCGTATTTAGTTCCAAATCCTGCTGACCAAGGATAAGCAATAATTGGAGTTGCAGAATTGGAGCCGACTGCAATTACTGTTCCTGCTGGATTGAATGTAACACTCGATCCGTCACCAGCTGGCAAAGTTGCAGGATCTGAATATTTAGTTCCGAATCCTGCTGACCAACCGTAAGTGCTGATATAAGGTGAGTTAAAATGTGCAATTGCAATGAAAGAAGTGAAAGCTTTACTTTTGCTTATTCCACTTGCAATAATTCCTAGCAACGGAGTCATTAGGCGAGGTCTCCGAAAACAATCCAAGAATTTGCAGCCAATTTTTTACAAGTTGCACCAGAGTTTACAACACGCAATTTAGGTGTAGCACTTGTTCCGCCTGTTGAGATAACAGTTGTCGTGCCTGGTGTCACAGCGCCAATCGTAGGTTGACCTGCGCCTGTAATCCAAAACACATTTATTTCAGTTCCAACCGCAAAGTTGAATGTGGCATCAGTCGGGATATTGAACTGCTGAGTTGCCGCGTTGTTCATTGAGAAGATATTGCCTTCATCACCAGATGCAAAAGTATAAGAAGCGGTTTTTGCTGTGTAGGTGGAAGAAATTTTTGGTGTGGAGATTGTTGGCGTGGTAAGTGTCTTATTCGTTAATGTCTGGCTGCCAGTTAAAGTTGCAACAGTTGAATCAATAGCAAGCGTTACCGATCCAGAAGTGCCGCCGCCGGTGAGTCCTGTTCCTGCTGTTACTCCGGTGATATCTCCTGGGTTGCTTACATCTTGCCAAGCTGCGCCGTCATAATATTGAAGCGCGTTTGTATCTGAAAGATAGGAAAGCATACCCTCTGCCAAGACTCCACTTAGAGCTGTGGTTCGAGCTGCTGAAGATGCGAAAACCATCACGGTCTGTTGCATCAGGTAAGTATTTACTTGCGCTGCTGTCAGCACGTTTCCTGATGCGAATAAATTGTAACCTGCTCCTGCCATGATTTCTCCTTATTAGTAACTCAGAACGCCTGTGACGTTCAGAAGGCCTTGCGTTGCACTGTCAAGAATAAATGCCTGGATGATGGGTTCGCTTGTCAGTATCTTAGTGGTGAATGTTGTCCTTGTTATGTCGTGTTGTAGTCCTTGCACAAATAATTCGCTGTTAATTGATGTGGATCCTGGCATCGTCTTTGTAACATTTACAAGGTTAAATATCTCCAGATTAATGCCAGCAATGTTTCTTGCTGTTTGTCCGTCATCGACAAGGTTGAGGGTCATCGAATCAATTCGAAGAGTCGCATTCTTGCGAGCCTGTAATATCATGGTTGCTTGGTTTAGTGATTCAGTATCGCTTTGCACCAGAATCCCGGTTCTTGCTCCTGAATGTTTAAAGTAGGTATCAATTGATGTCTGATCGCTGACGGTTTGATTCGTTCCATTCAGTCTTTGAACAGAAACATCATTCACGATAAGCGTATCGTCAAAGGCCAGATCAATTTGGGCGTAGCCGATTCCTGATCCATCATCGCTGAAAATGGTCGGCGTCGAGTCTGCAATTAGGCTTACGGTGTTTCTTGAATAAAAGGTTGCATTTCCTTCGGCGGTTAAGAAGAAGGCCCCGAATTCGCTATTTTCTACGGTCTGAATTGCTTCTAAGACGGTTCGATCTGCCGTTCCAGGATCTGCTTGCATCGTGCTATTTCCAGCGTCTATGTTTCTTTGTGGCACAGGCCATAAAACAACATCTAGAAGTTTGTTGATTCGTGTTCCGCTTAATTGTCCTGCCGCAGTATCTGGCACTGTGCTAATTGCAGCATTATTTAGAAGTCGGAAGCCATCGGTGCATTGCAGAATCACTCGGGAAACTTCGTCTGCTCCAAGTGCGAATGTGGTGTCATAGCTGGTAATAAATCCAGAGAAAAGGTAATAACGCACGCCGTCGTAATCTGCCCAGATTCGAATTTTGCGCAGAGGAATTAGTTTGCCGTAGTAGGGGCCGGCTGTATTGGCCGGGTTCCAGTCGCCTGTGTCGTCTTTGATCTCAACGGTTGCCGTTCCTGCTTCGAACTTGTTTAGAATGCGGTTTCGCCCTCTGCGAATTGATGATCGCAAAATTATGCTTGAGATATCAACCGAATCAGGTGCGTCTGCAAGCTGGCCTGTTCCAAGAACACCTTTTGTTGCGTCATCTAAAGTGAATGCTGTTGAAATAAAAGCCGGGCCATTTGTGAAATCGATGGAAGCGCCGAGCTGTGGAATGCCTGCCATTAAAGTTGGATCGCTGTCTTTGTGATCGCCTGGCCATTATTTTGGCCCTGAAGAATGGCGTTGCGGATTGAATTGACGAGGTCGCCTTCGCTGGTAACGCTGCCGTTGACAACGATGTTGACGGTGGATCCGCCCATTGATCCCATCCGATTGAGTGGAATCACGGCCTCTGGCCCTGCTTCGCCAATCAGCGCAGCTGTGGGGCTGTTGACAATGCCACCGGCTGCCATCTTCGGCATCCTGGCAAACGCGTCTACGTAACCGCTTAAATCTATTGCTTTTGATATTTTACTTCCAGGAGGGCCAAAGCCTTCGAAGTTCGGAGGTAAACTGACACTTCCTACTGGTGCTGTTGGTGCTGTTGGTGCTACTGGCGCTGCAATCTTGGCCCCTGTCGCTGCAACATAATTGTTAAGAGCTGCAAGTGCGTCTTTCCATGATTGTGCTGCTTGGTTTCCTGGTGTAGGCCAAAGTGCAGAAGGAGTTACGCCTTCTGATATTTTCTTTGCATAATCAGCGACTTGTTTATTTGTAAAGCCCCACTTAGTTGCAAGGTTATTTATATCTTCATTTGAAAGTTTGCCGTCATTTATTTTTGAGAAGAAGTCGAGATAAATCTCTGCTTGTCTCTTTGTGACGCCCCATTGTGCTGCAAGAGTATCGACTTCCTTTGTTGAAATCTTTCCGTCGTTGACTGCGAAGATTGCGGTGGTATATGCAACGACCGCGTCTTTACTTATGCCCCACTTCTGGGAAAGGATAATTACTTCTTCTGGTGAAATCTTGGAGTCTGCAAGAACGCCAAGCAGATCGCTGTATCTTTGAATTGCATCGTTTGCTTTGAGTTGCGCTTCTAGGTTCGCAAGTATTCCCTGGACGCGTTCTGCTTCTGCGATGTTTGCTTGCTTTATAAGATTCAGACGTGCTGCTTCGAGTTGGATGGGATCTGTTTCTGTGGTTGGTTTGACTCCAAGTTTGCGCAAGGCTGCGAGCGCCTTCTGTGTTGCAATAAGTTTGAGGTCTGCTGCTGTGAGCGCTTTTGTCTTTGTTGTTGTCTTACCAAGATCAACGTTGAGGCCACCGAGACCTTTCATGAAATCTTTAGTAGTTCCGTTCAATCCATCGAATGAGAATTCTAAATTGTCGCCGGCTCCTTCCATCTTTTTCATTTCACCGTTTGCTTTTCTTACGACAAGATAAAGACCGCCAAGTGTTGCGGCGAATGCGGCAACGCCTGCGGCTGCTGCTGCGACTGAAATTCCGCCGGTGGCTGCTGCTTCTGCTGCTGCTGCTCCAATGGCTGCAGCCCTGATCGCTTGGTAAGCCTTGACCAGTCCTTGTATCGCGCTAACGAATGCAATCACTTTGCCTGCTACGAATGTTGCTGCAAATATCGCACCAAGTGTTACAAAGACTTCCTTATGCTTTGCTACAAATGCAAAGATTTTGAATACTACAAATCCAAAGCCAACGACTGCCTTGATTGCTCCGGTAAATACAGCAACAAGTTTAGTTCCATTTTCTTCTAAGAATTTTTGTATTGCTGGAATAACTTTAGTAACTAGGATTTTGAATAATTCTTCAAGGGTAGGCAGTAACGCTGTGCCTAGTGTTTCTTTGGCTTCGTCAAATGCAATCGCCAAGCGCTTCATTCTAAATTCAAATGTGTTTGCTCTGGCTGCTGCTGCGCCGGCGAATGTTTTTGCTGTCAAAGCAAGAACGGCGTTTAGGTCTTTTGATTTAGCCATTGCGTCTGTAATTGGGACGCCCAGATTCTTGAGCGCTTTGTAGTTCCCTTGTAACGCCTTTGTTACTGCGTTTGTGCCTGCGCTTAAATCAACGGATCCGCCTGCTGAAACATCAAGTGCTAAGCCTAGAAGTTGTTGCCCTGCTGTCAGGCTGCCGGTTACTGAGGAGAGTTTTGCAAGTGCTGGACGAAGTTCATCATCGACGACTCCAAATGCTCGCTGCGTGCGATCTATAAATGCTTCGGTTGCGGCAATTGCTGCGTCTGTTGCGCCTGTGGTGTTTCTGAGCGAATTGGCAAGGAGCGCCTGGGATTTTTCATCTGCAATCGCGGCCTTGACGGAATCGATGCCAATCTTGATTGCAAATGCCGCGCTCGCTGCTGCAGCTAATCCGAAGGCCTTACCTACTCTGCCTGCAAATTTATCGAAATTCTTGCCGAGCTTGTTTATGTCTCTGGCTGCTGCCTTGCTGCCTTTATCTGAATATTGAGTGATAATCCGGGCGGTTACTGCGCCTATTGCCATGTCGGGTTATCCTCTCTCTTTATTTATATTGGCTTGCAGGGTCTTCTTTGCGTCGTCCATTGCTGATCTGATATTGGCATAAATCCGAGGGCGATCACGATCAATGACGGCATAAACTCCGCGACTGGCTTTGCGGAAGCGATCGTTCATATTGCTGATCAGTTTCCGTCCGGTTCCTTCGCCTGGCGTTCTGCGTCCTGCTACTTCAAAGATAACGCCCGAGGCGGTCTTGTTTAAGAGTGCGCCTGCGCTAGTGGTGTAATCCGACCGCACGCGGCCTTCTGCGCGAGTTTTAATAATCCCCTGGCGAATCGCTTGCGGATCCCATGCTGGCCAGCCCTGGCCACCTCTGGTGCTCTTGCGTGGGTTCTTTGCGGCTG
>Ga0114974_10001864_pt1 | contig 16483 bp, 12 predicted proteins | sample S_130206_EF_Meta_FD_87318 | JGI IMG/M metagenome (GOLD analysis project Ga0114974, IMG submission 87318) | Freshwater microbial communities from Lake Simoncouche, Canada to study carbon cycling - S_130206_EF_MetaG | ecosystem: Environmental > Aquatic > Freshwater > Lake | place: Lake... | reverse complement strand
GCACGGTGTCTCGGGCAACCTGTGCCGCTGCCAGGACTACGACAAGATCCTCACCGCCCTGATGAAGGGCGCTGAGCACCTGCGGGGGGCGTAGGCATGGCAGACAAACTCGTCGGCCAGAACTACACGACGCCAGACCTCGTCGCGAAGGTCACGGGCAAGGCCAAGTATGCCGAGGACTACAAGGCCGACGGCATGCTGTGGGCCAAGTTGCTGCTCAGCCCCCTGCCGCACGCGCGCGTCATCAGCATCGATGTCAGCGCCGCGCTGGCCATGCCTGGCGTCAAGGCGATCATCACGGTCGACGACCTGCCCGGGCCGGTCGCCGGTGCGTCGCTCGGTGAAGGCATCACCGCGAGCACGCTGAGCGAACGCGGCCTGACGATGGAGCCGATGTACCACGGCGAGCCGATTCTCGCCCTGGCGGCGGTCGACGAACTGACCGCCGCCGAAGCCATCGAGAAGATCGAGATTGAGTACGAACCGCTGCCATTCTCGGTCGACCCGATCGAGAGCCTGCGGCCCGGCGGCGCGAACGCGCGCACGCAGGGCAACGTCTGGATGCGTCCGCCCGCCCCGGCCACGCCGGCGGTCGGCGCCGATGGCCGGCCCGCGCCGCCACCGCGTCCCGACGTGCTCGAACTGAAGTGGACCGCCGAAGACTTCGCGGCTGCGCCCGCCGGCCAGATGCCGATGGGCAAGCACGCGGATGAGTGGACGGTGGGCGATATCGAGGCCGGCTTCAAGGAAGCGGCGCTCGTGATCGACCGCACGTGGGTTGGCAACAACACCAGCCACCAGGTGCTCGAGCCGCGCTCGGCGATGGCCTACTGGCAGAACGGCAAGCTGTTCCTGCACGCCGGCACGCAGAGCACGGTGCAGACCGTGCCGAACGTGGCGCGCTGGGTCGGCATCAAGCCTGAGGACGTCGTGCTCATCAGCGAGTACACGGGCGGCGGCTTCGGCAGTCGTATCCCGGGCTACATCGCGATGGCCATTCCGGCGCTGCTCTCGAAGAAGGCCAATGCGCCCGTCATGATGCGCATCACGCGCGAAGACGAGCACTACATCGGCCGCGCCCGTCCCGCGGTGCACTCGCGCATCAAGGCCGGCTTCGACAAGGACGGCCGCCTGCTCGCGGTCGATCTCTACAACGTCACGGAGAACGGTCCGTTCGACCAGGTGGGTGACGGCCGCTCGGCCGGCGACACGATTTCGCTCACCTACCAGCCGAAGCACATGCGGTGGCGCGGTGTGAACGTCCTCACCAACACGCCGCCGCGTGGCGCGCAGCGCGCACCGGGCGGCTTGCAGGGGCAGGCGATCATGGAGCCGGTTCTCGTGGAGGCCGCGCGCAAGCTCGGCATCGACGAGGTGCAGATCCACAAGATCAACGCCCCGGCCGGCAAGGCCACCTTCGGTGCGGCCAACGCCCGCGGGCAGCGGCAGTACACGACGAGTGCCTTCGTGAAGGAAGCGCTCGATAAGGGCGCCGAGATCTTCAACTGGGACGAGAAGAAGGCCCGCAGCGGCAAGCGCACCGGCACGAAGGTGCGCGGTTCGGGTGTGGCGGTCAGTGCCTATTCGGCCGGCTCGGTCGGCTTCGACGGCCTGCTCATCATCCGTCCCGACGGCAAGGTGCAGTTCCAGTCCGGTGTCGGCAACCTTGGCACGCACGCGGTGATCGACGTGCACCGGGTGGCAGCTGACATCCTCGGCGTGTCGTGGGACCAGTGCGAGGTCGTCTTCGGCAACACGAGCAAGAACCTGCCGTGGACCTGCGCCTCGGGTGGCAGCCAGACGACGCATGCGATGACGCGTGCGGCGCATGCGGTCGGCACCCGCGCCGTGGCGGTGATTCAGGAAGTAGCGGCCAAGGCGAAGGGGGGCAACCCGGCGGCCTGGCGTGTTGCCGACGGCAAGGTGACCGGTCCTGGCGGCACCCTCACGTTCGCGCAGATTGGCCAGAAGGCGATCGAACTCGGTGGCATTTACGACGGTCACGAGGCGCCGGAATCGGTCAACGCCTGGACCCAGACCTCGGTGAAGAACCTGGCGGGCCAGGGGCTCGTGGTTGCCGCGAAGGACGAATACAAGCGCGACGGCCAGACGCGTTCCTTCGTGGTCGGCTTCGCGGAAGTGGAAGTCGACGTCGAAACCGGCAAGTACGAAATCCTCGAGTACGCGGCCGTGGCCGACGTCGGCACGGTCATCAACCCGCGTAGCCTCAAAGGCCAGACCTTCGGCGGCTCGATGCTCGGCATCGGTCATGCCCTCACGCAGAAGTGGGTCTACGACCAGCACTACGGGGTGCCGCTCGCCAAGCGCTTCCACTACAGCAAGCCCCCGACCATCCTCGACGCACCTCGCAAGTTCGAGTATGCGGCGCTGGATCTGCCGGATCCGGAAACCCCGGTCGGCGCGCGCGGCATCGGTGAGCCGCCCGTGGGCGCCGGGTGCTGCGCCGTGCTGAACGCCCTCGCTGCGGCGATCGGTGACGAAGCCTTCCGCCGCATGCCTGTGCAGGCGGACATCATCCTGACCGCGCTCGAAGCCGGGCACGTGATGCACGAACCGCTGACTGCGAACATCTAGGAGCAACTGATATGGCTGTAATTCGCGACATGATGCCGATGTTCGAGCTGTTTCAGCCGACGAGCATCGCCGACGCCCTCGCACTGTTGGATCAGCACGGCGCCGAGGCCTGGGTCCTTGGCGGCGGGATGGATTCGTTCGACTGGCTGAAGGACCGCACGAAGCGCCCGAGCGTGGTGGTGGACCTGAGCCAGATTGCCGAGTTGCGCGGGATCACGGAGGTCAATGGCGGCCTCGAGATCGGCGCCACGACGACGTTGACCGAGGTGGTGCATCACCCGGTGGTGAAGGCGAAGTTCTCGCTGCTCGCCGAGGCGGCAGAGACGGTGGCGTCGCCGCAGATTCGCAACCAGGCGACGCTGGCGGGGAACGTGTCGCAGGACACGCGCTGCTGGTACTACCGCAGCGGCTGGTCGTGCTACCGCGCCGGCGGCAACATCTGCTACGCGGACACGCCGACCGCGATCAACCGCGAGCACGCCATCCTGCAGCAGGACCGCTGCGTGGCGGTGAGCCCGTCGGACACGGCGCCGGCGCTGATTGCGCTTGATGCTGAGTTCGTGATCACGAGCACGTCGGGGCAGCGGGTGGTGAAGGCGGAGGACTACTTCCTCGGCCCGCAGATCGACATCATGCACATGACGGTGCTGCGTCCGGGCGAACTGCTGACGACGATCCGGATTCCGGCGACGATGGCCGACGCGCAGTTCTACTGGGAGAAGGTGCGGGACCGCAACGTGTGGGACTTCCCGCTGGTGAACGTGGCGGCGGCGATGAAGGTGTCGGGCAACACGATCAGTGCCGTCCGACTGGCGGTCGGCGCGGTGGCGGCCCGTCCGCTGCGCCTGACGGCGGTGGAAGCGCTGGTGGCGGGGAAGCCGCGCACCGAAGAGACGGCCAGCGCGGCTGGCGAACTCGCGGTCGACGGCGCCACGGCGCTGCGCTACAACGCCTACAAGATTCCGCTGATGCGCAACCTCGTGAAGCGCGCCATCCGCGGACACGCCGCTGCGGCGACGACGTAGACCGAACCAGAACGCAACGGATGAATAGACGTGCGACCAGTCCGCGCCCGGGCATTTCGGCCCGGGTCCGGCTGGTCGTGGCTCGTTGGAGGCAGATATGGATTTTCTGACGTGGGGACGTAACCCGTGGGGGCAACGAATCCTCACGCACATCTCCTGGGACCTGTTCTGGGCGGCGCTCTTCGCTGGCCTGATCTTCCTAGTGGCGCACGCCAGCTACATGATCCTGTCGTCGAACAGGAAGCGCGGCAAGACTGAAACAGACGCCCTCGAGGCCGCGAACAAGGACCTGCCGGCGCTCATCACGCGGCACTCCTTCATGGCCCGGGCATTCCACTGGGTGATGGCGTTCTCGATGTTCGCCCTGCTATTCACCGCATTCCTCCCGATCGTGGGCATCCGCTTTGCCTGGGTGGAATGGCACTGGATGGCCGGTCTGCTCCTGACGGCCTCGATCATCTACCACATCATCCACGCCACGTTCTTCATGGACTTCTGGTCGATCTGGATCGGTCCGAAGGACATCCCGGACTTCCGGGCCGAGATGGCCGCCGAACTGTCCGGATCAGACGAGGGCCCGAAGACCGGTAAGTATCCGCTCGGCAATCGGCTGTACCACCTGGCCCTCGTGGTCGTGGGACTGTCGGTCTCCATCAGCGGCATGGTGATGATGTCGCGCGTGCGCCAGCCGATCTTCGAGCGCAATCCGTACATCATGGCCGACACCACGTGGGGCCTCACCTACGTGCTGCACGGCGCCTGCGGTATCGCACTCGTCGGCCTGGTCCTCGCCCACGTCTACTTCGCGCTCCGTCCGGAGAAGTTCTGGATTACGAAGTCGATGCTGTTCGGCACCATCACCCGTCGTCAGTACCTCGAGCATCACGATCCGCGCCGGTGGAACGTGAAGGGCTCGAAGCCGGTTGGTCGATAGTGAGCGCACTCGCCGCACAGCTCGCAGACGCGCGCACTGAACTCAGCGCCCGGTGCAACAGCGTCGAAGAGGCGTACGAGTTCATGCTCGCCTACGCCGGACAGGGCCTTGCCAGCGATTCCGGCAGCGCCAAGGGCGGTCAGGTACGCGAATACCTCGTCAAGGCGGAGGCTGCGCTGATCAGCCTCTCCTCTTTCGTCGGGACCTTCTCCGCGAAGGCCGGCGGCGCCGCTGAACTGGCGCCCTACTCGGCCTTCATGGACGTGATCGATCGCGATGCGCGCGCCGCGCGTGCGGCGATCGCGCTGGTCATCGCGCAGCCGTCCATCAGCTCGCAGGTCATCGACAATCTCAACGCGTCGATCCACCTGCGCGCGCTCCTCACGGACCTCTTTCTCATCGACGAAGTCCTCAAGGGGCACAAGGTCTAGTCCCGGAGTCGGGACGGTCAGGACGGCCAGGACGGTCGGGAGCCACGGGTTCCCGGCCGACCCACCTTCCCGGCCCTCCCGCCCTTCCTACCCATCCAGGCCTCACTGCAATGGACTTCCTCACCGCCTTGCGCTCCGGTTCGCCGGTGTTCGCGGCGGAGCTCCGGCCGCCCCGTGCGGAACTGGCGTCTGCCGAAGGCATGGACGCGTGGATCGACACCTACCACGCCGTTCGCCGGCTGACCCGGGAAGGAACCTTCGTCTTCCTGACCGATAGTGCTGTCGGCGCAGAGGAGGAAGACAACCTTCGCCATCTGGTGACGAACCTCCAGCACGACGTCCCGCGTGAGCGCATCGTGCCGTTCATGACGTCGAAACACCCGATGGAGTACTGCCTGTCGTACGCGGAGCGGGCCAGGCAGAGCGGCTTTCCCGCCCTCGTCGTGCTTGGCGGCGACAAGGCGGTTGGCTCGCCGCGCTGCGTCGAGCACGCCTGGCAACTGCGCCAGATCCTTCGCGAGCCCGACAACACCCTGGCGCTTGGCGGATGGGCCAACCCGCACGCCGACCCCGAGACGCAGGTCAGCTTCCTGCAGGCCGACAACTTCAACGCCGAGTTCTACCTCACGCAGGTCGTCAGTCATCACGACATGCCGGCCGTGACGCGCTTCCTCAGCGCGGTACACACGAGCGGTGTCGAACTCCCTGGCGTCTTCGGCGTGTTCTATTACCGCAGTGCCAATCCCCGAACGCTCGACGTCCTGAAAGGCTTCCTGCCGGTGCCGGCCGAAGGGTTGACGCGGGAGTTCGCGGCGGGCGCCACCCCTGAGGATGTCTGCGCGCGGACGCTGCGCGCCCTCGTCGATGCGGGGGCACGACACTTCTACATCAGTAACCTGCCCGTCGCGCGCGCCCAGATCATCCTCGCGTCGATCCTCGCCCGCGCTGGTCTCTGACCCGCGGCTGCGCGCCGACGTGTGCGGCTGCGCTCTGCGCACGTGGCGTCCACCATCGGCGCGCAGCGTCTCGCCCGTGATGAAGTCGTGATCGAGCGTCGCGAGCACCGCCTGCGCCATCTCCTCTTCACCGCTCCAGCGGCTCGCCCAGCACCGGTAATCAGAGCCACGGTCCCTTGACGCTGCATACTCAACCCGATCAGATGGGGCGTCCCGCCAATTTGGAAATGGCGTCGCGTCGTTGATAATGCCCTCCACCGCTGCGCTCCGCTCGCCGGAGACCGGCGCCGGCAGATTGACTGCCCGCCAATACTGCGAGGAACCATGTCTGAGAATGTCGGCTTCATCGGTCTGGGTGTGATGGGACGTCCCATGGCCAAGCACCTGCTCGCCAAGGGCCACTCAGTCGTCGTGTTCAACCGAAGCACCCCAGCCGTGACCGAACTGGTCGCCGCCGGCGCCATCGCCGCCAGTTCGCCCGCAGACGTGGCGTCACAGGCGAGCATCATCATCACGATGGTGCCCGACACACCAGATGTCGAAGCCGTGATCGCAGGGCCGGCTGGCATCCTCAAGACGATGGCCACCGGGGCCGTCGTTCTCGACATGAGCAGTATCTCGCCTGTCGCCACCCGCCGCCTCGCGGCACTCGTTGCGGCGCGCGGTGGCACCATGCTCGACGCGCCGGTGAGCGGTGGTGAAGTGGGCGCCATCAACGCCACGCTCTCCATCATGGTGGGCGGCGACAGCGACGCCCTGGCGCGCGTGCGCCCGCTCCTGGAATGCATGGGAAACCCGGAGCGCATCGTGCACGTCGGCCCTGAGCCCGGTGCCGGACAGACGTGCAAGATCTGCAACCAGATCGCCATCGGTGGTGCCCTTGCCGGAGTCAGCGAGGCCTTCGCGCTCGCGCGCAAGGCGGGCGTCGACCCCGCCAGGGTGAGGGAGGCGCTCCTCGGCGGATTCGCCGCCAGCCGAGTACTCGAGGTACACGGCGAGCGCATGCTGAAGCACAACTACGTGCCCGGCTTCCGGGCACGGCTGTATCAGAAAGACCTGCGACTGGCGAACGAAGCCGCCGCTGCCATCGGCGTTGCCATCCCGGCCACCGCCGTCGTCTCGCAATTGCTGAACGCGCTTGTCGCCGCGGGTGGTGCCGACCTCGACTACTCCGCGCTCGCCACGGTGCTGTTCGACCTCGCCGGACTCGACACGCCGAAGGACTAGAACGGTGCCCAGTTCGGTGTAGTGTCCGCTTTAGGCGGACCCCAGAAAGTCCGGCTAAAGCCGGACACTACGTACTACACCGACACCGAAACGGCTCCAGGTCCCGTCTTGCCGAGGCTCGAGCAGTGAGATAACGTCGGACGCGATGGCGACCCTGTATCCCTTCCGGGCCCTGCGGCCCATCGTGTCCGCCGCTGCTGACGTCGCCGCTGTTCCCTACGATGTCGTGAACACCGCCGAGGCTCGCGCCCTTGCCGCAGGAAACCCGCGCAGCTTCCTGCGTGTGTCTCGTGCCGAACTCGAGCTGCCCGCCGACACCGACCCGTACGCCGACGCGGTGTATGCGCGCGCGGCGGACAACTACCGTACGCTCACCGCATCATCGTTCGAGCTGGAGGCCGAACCGAGCCTCTACTTCTACCGACTGCGGCTGGGGACGCACGAGCAGATGGGGCTCGCCGGCTGCTTCTCGATCGACGAATACGATCGCGACATCATCAAGAAGCACGAGCGGACACGCCGCGACAAGGAAGACGATCGCACGCGGCACATGCTGGCGCTCGGTGCGCAGACCGGTCCGGTGTTCCTCACCTATCGCGCGTCGGCCGACGTGAACGACCTGGCGCGGCAGATCGGCACCTCGGCGCCACTCATCGATGTCACCGCGCCCGATGGCGTGCAGCACACGCTGTGGCGCGTCGGCGGCACCGACCGCGACGGCCTCGTCGCGGCCTTCTCGCGGATCGCCACGCTCTACATCGCCGACGGCCACCATCGTGCGGCCAGCGCGGCGCGGACGCGAACGCAGATCGCCGCATCCGGCACGACGCGGCCGTCGCTGGGCGATGGCGCCGACTCCAACACCGTCCTTGCCGTCGCCTTCCCGCACGACCAAGTGCAGGTGTTGCCCTACAACCGCGTGGTGCGCGATCTCGCCGGCCTGTCGAATGAGCAATTCATGTCGGCGGTGAGCGAGCGCTTCCACGTGGCGCCTGGTCCAGCGACGCCGGTCGAGCGCGGCGAGATCGCGATGTACCTGGCCGGCGCCTGGCACACGCTGGTGCCCCGCGTGCCCGCCAGTGCCAGCGATGCCATCGCGGCGCTCGACGTGAGCGTGCTGCAGGACTACCTGCTGGCGCCAATCCTGAAGATTGCCGACGTGCGCACCGACACGCGCATCGACTTCGTGGGCGGCGCGCGCGGCACCCGCGAACTGGAGCGCCATGTCGACGCCGGCACGTTCGCTGTCGCCTTCTCGCTCTATCCCGTCTCGGTGGCGGACCTGATGGCGGTGTCGGACGCCGACGCCATCATGCCGCCGAAGTCCACCTGGTTCGAGCCGAAGCTGCGCGACGGCTTTCTCATTCACGTGGTGTAGCGATGAAAGTCCTCGTTGCCGACAAATTCGAACAGAGCGGCATCAACGGCCTGAAGCGCGCCGGGTGCGACGTGATCTTCCAACCCGACCTGAAGGATGACGCGTTGCGCGACGCCATCGCGGCGACGCAGGCCGATGTGCTGGTTGTACGTGGTACCGCCGTCACCGGCGCGATGCTCGCGGCGGGCGCGCTGTCGCTCATCGTGCGCGCCGGCGCAGGCTATAACACCATCGACGTGGCTGCCGCATCGCGGCGCGGCATCTACGTGTCGAACTGCCCGGGAAAGAACGCGATTGCCGTCGCCGAAGTGGCGATGGGCTTCATCCTCGCGCTCGACCGGCGCATTCCTGACGGTGTCGCCGAACTCCGGGCCGGCAGGTGGAACAAAAAGGAATACTCGCAGGCGCACGGCATCTACGGCAGCACGCTGGGCCTCATCGGCTACGGAAACATCGGAAAGGAAGTCGCGAAGCGCGCCCTCGGTTTCGGGATGTCGGTCGTGGTCTGGAGCCGGCGCTTCGCGAACGGCGAGGCGCAGCCCGACCTCCCCGTGGCCGTCGTGCATCGTCCTGAGGCGGTGGCCGAAGCGGCTGACATCGTGTCGGTGCATGTCGCCCTGAGCAAGGAGACGCGCGGGATGCTCGGCGACGACTTCTTCGGCCGGATGAAGCCGGGTGCGATGTTCATCAACACGGCGCGTGGCGAAGTCGTCGACTACGCGGCGCTCGAGAAGGCGGTGAACGAGCGGGGGATCCGTGCGGGTCTCGACGTGTTCCCTAACGAACCGGCAGGCGGCACGGCCGACTTCGTGACGCCGCTGGCCTCGCTGCCCGGTGTGTACGGGACGCATCACATCGGCGGCTCGACCGACCAGGCGCAGGAAGCGATCGCGACCGAGACCGTGCGGGTGATCAGCGCCTACATGACCACTGGCACGGTGCCCAACGTGGTGAACCTGGCGAAGGTCAGTCCGGCGTCGCACATACTGGTGGTCCGGCACCGCGACCGTCCCGGTGTGCTGGCGCATGTGTTCGACCAGCTCAGGCAGGGTGGCATCAACGTGCAGGAGACCGAGAACATCATCTTCGAGGGGGCCGAGGCCGCGGTGGCGCGGATCAATCTCGATGGCGAGCCCGCCGCCAGTGTCGTGGCCGCCCTGCGCGACGGAAACAGCGACATCCTCGACGTCCGCGTCGTACCGTTCTGAAGCTCCGTTACAATCGGATGTTCGCCCGTGCGTAGTGTCTGGTTGCTGCCGGACCCTCCAGCCTGAGCTGGATTTTTGCGGAGATTTTCATGACCACCGTGCATCGCGTACTCAATTTTTCGGCGGGCCCCGCGGTCCTCCCCGTGTCCGTCCTCGAACAGATCCAGGCCGACCTCGTTGCCCTGCCGGGCGTCGGGATGTCGATTCTCGAAGTCAGCCACCGCTCGAAGGCGTTCGAAGCGATTCTCGCCAAGGCCGAAGCGGATATCCGCGCGCTGGCGAACATCCCCTCGAACTACAAAGTGCTGTTCCTCCAGGGCGGCGCGAGCCTGCAGTTCTCGATGGTGCCGATGAACCTGCTCGGTGCCGGCCAGACGGCCGACTACATCGACTGCGGCTCGTGGGCCGACAAGGCCGTGAAGGAAGCCAAGAAGCTCGGCACGGTGAACGTCGCCGCCTCGACGAAGGGCGAGAACTACTCGCGTCTGCCGCTGCAGTCCGAGCTGACGCTCACGCCGGGTGCTTCGTACGTCCACATGACCTCGAACAACACCATCGAGGGCACCGAGTACTCCACGCTGCCCGACGTCGGTGACGTGCCGCTCGTCAGCGACAACTCGTCGGACATCTTCAGCGGCCCGATCGACGTCGCGAAGCACGGCCTCATCTACGCTGGCGCGCAGAAGAACATCGGCCCTGCCGGTGTCACGCTCGTCATCATCCGCGAGGATCTCGTCGCGCGTTCGGCCGGCAACAAGGCGCTGCCGACGATGCTGAACTACGGCGTGCACGTGGAGAACAGCTCGCTGTACAACACGCCACCGGCGTTCGGTGTCTACGCGGTCGGCCTGGTCATCAAGTGGCTGCTCGACCTGGGCGGCCTGCCGGCGATTGCCGCGATCAACCAGCGCAAGGCGGGCAAGCTCTACGCCGAAATCGACCGCACCGGCTACTACCGCGGCACGGCGAAGACGGACGACCGTTCACTCATGAACGTCACGTTCCGGCTGCCCAGCGAAGAGCTCGAGAACAAGTTCGTGAAGGAGAGCACCGCGGCCGGCTTCGACGGCCTCAAGGGCCATCGCTCGGTCGGCGGCATGCGCGCGTCCATCTACAACGCGTTCCCGGAAGCGGGCATCGACGCGCTCGTCTCGTTCATGCAGGAATTCGAGAAGAAGAACGGGTAGTAGTCGTTGGTCATTGGTCGTTGGTCGGAAGACCAGCACCACGACGTTCAGGGGCAGGAGGAGTGATCCTTCTGCCCCTTTTACTTTTGGGAAGACGTGTGTCGCTGCCGACCTTCCGGCCGGCCTGACCTACGCCGTCTGTGGCCGGAACGGACGACGGCGACGGCGACGGCGACGCTTCGCCGGACCGTCTTCGTCCTCGGTGCCGTGGCCCACCGGCTCATCGGCGCCACGCTCGGCCAGGACACTGATCCAGTGTTCGACCGTTTCCTGCGTACCGCCGTGGATTTCCAGCCAGGTGAGTGCCTCGCGGAAGATGCTGCGGTGCGTCAGCGCCTGCTGCGCTCGCATGGTTGCGGTCAGCTCGCGCAGTCGTCGCTGCAGGCCGAGGATCTGGCGAAGCCGTTCGAGGTCGCGACGGGCGAGCGGCAGGGTCCCCAGCTTGGCCAGCGGCTCGCGCGAACGCTTGTCGTCGTCGCGCCTGGGCGAGCGTCCCGACTGCGGCGCAAGGCCGAGCGGTGTCAGCAGGCTGCCGAGCAGGATGGCGTTGGTGAGCGTGTCCGGGGTCGAGCCGAATTTCGCGCGGTACGCATCGACGTTGCGCAGCGCCTGCCACAGCATGGCGCCCGCGCCGTCGTGCAGTTCCTGCGACACCGGTTCGAGCAGGCCCGCCGCCGAGAGTCCCTGGAACGTCTTCTCTGATGAACCGGCGCGGAGGATCTTGTAGTACTCCTCGAGCAGGCGCGGCGCGGAGCTGTTGGCGATCTCGTGACGCAACTGGCCGATGGCGTCGTAGATCGGGTCTTCGATTGTGAAGTCGAGCCGGGCAGCGAGCGCAATCGCACGCAGCATGCGGACCGGATCTTCCTTGAACCGGACCTCAGGATCGCCGATGCAGCGAATGACCCCCTCGCGCAGGTCGTCGAGTCCGCCGACGTAGTCGATGATCGAGAAGCTCGCGATGTCGTAGAACAGGGCGTTGACGGTGAAGTCGCGGCGGAAGGCGTCCTCTTCGGGTGTGCCGAAGGTGTTGTCACGATGAATGAGCTGTGCGTCTTCCCGTGCGCGCATCGCTCCATCGTCGCCCGCAGCATCAAGCGCCTGGGCGTGGGGATGGCGATGGTCGGGGGCGGGTACGCCGTCCTGCACGATCTCCTCGCCAGGCTGCACCTGCCGCCGGAACGTCGCGACCTCGATCACCTTGGTGCCGAACTTCACGTGAGCGAGACGGAAGCGCCGGCCGATGATCCAGCAGTTCCGGAAGAGCTTCTTGACCTGATAGGGATGCGCCGACGTCCCGATGTCGAAGTCCTTCGGTCGGCGGCCCAGCAACAGGTCGCGTACGCTGCCGCCCACGAGGTAGGCGACGTACTCCCCCTGCCGCAGACGGTTGAGCACCTTGAGTGCATCAGGGTCCATGTCTGCCCTGGAGAGCGAGTGCTCGGCGCGGGGAATTACCCGAGGTTCAGCCATCGGTCGGCATTGTACCAAACGGGCAGGGGTCGGCGAGTAACTTGCCTCTCATCAGCGTCTTAGCCAGAACTATCCGCCGTGCTACCATCGACCCCTATGGTCCGTCTGGCCGTATTGCTCGCCTTTCTTGCCGGCGTCAGCGTCCAGGTGGCTGCCGCCGATGACCACACCACTGCCGATTTGGCGCGTGCCCGCCAGCTCTACAACATGCGCGATTTTGCCGGGGCCGTCACCGCGGCGGAGGCGGCGCGCAAGGCCCCCGAACGCGCTGATAGCGCCAACCTGATTGCGGCCAGAGCCCTGCTCGAGCGTTTCCGGGAGAGCGCGTCTCCGGACGACCTGACGTCGGCCCGCGAGCGCCTGCGGAGTCTGTCCCCCGAGCGGCTGGCGGACCGCGAACGCCTCGAGTACGTCGTCGGCCTCGGCGAGACGCTCTATTTCGAGGATGCGCCAGGTGCGGCCGCGCAGGTATTCGAGTCGGTGCTGGACACGCCGCCGGCCTCGCTGGTCGACGGACGTGACCGAGTGCTCGACTGGTGGGCGAGCGCCGTGGAAAGCCAGGCCCGTTCGCGCCCAGAGGTCGAACGGCAGGCGCTCTATCGCGGCGTGCGGACGCGGATGCGCGAAGAGCTCGCCACACGCCCCGCCAGTGCCACGGCGGCCTACTGGGTGGTGGCCGCCGCGCGTGGACAGGGCGACCTGCAGGGGGCCTGGGACGCGGCGTGTGCCGCCTGGGCCCGTGCCACGCTGGCGCCGGACCACGGCGCCGAGTTGCGCGGCGATCTCGACCGTCTCGTCATGCGCGCCGTCATCCCCGAACGCGCGCGGACGACGAATCAGGCGCCAGAGACGCTGCTGCAGGAGTGGGCGGCGTTCAAGGAACGCTGGAACCGGTAGGGAATCGCGAATCTGCAATCTTCAATCGCTGATCTCCCGAAGGGAGGCGAGAGTTCCGGCCTCTTCACTTCAGCGATTGACGATTGGACTTCGAAGATTTCCCTAGCTCTTCGCGTCTGCCCAGTTTGGGCCGATTCCCACATCCACAATCAGCGGCACGCTCAGGTGTGCGGCGTTCTGCATCGACTCACGGACGAGGACGGCCGTGTCGTCGGCGTGCTCTGCCGCCACTTCGAACAGCAGTTCGTCGTGCACCGTGAGGATCATTCGTGCCGTGGGAATGCGGCCGAGGGCGGCGTGCGTGTCGATCATCGCCAGCTTGAGGATGTCCGCCGCGGTTCCCTGGATGGGCATGTTCACCGCCTCGCGCTCGGCCGCCTGACGGATCTGCTGGTTGCGGCTGTTCAGCTCCGGCACCAGGCGGCGCCGGCCGTACAGCGTCTTCACGACCCCTGACGTGCGGGCCGCCTCGAGCGTGCCGTCGATGAAGGCGCGCACCCGCGGGAACCCGGCGAAGTAGGCGTCGATGAATTCCTGCGCCACCTGCGGCGTCACGCCGATGTCCTTGGCCAGCGTGAAGGCTGTCTTCCCGTAGAGCAGCGCGTAGTTCACCATCTTCGCCGTGCTGCGCAGATCGTGCGGGTCGCGGCCGCTGTCAGTGCCGAAGATCTTCAGCGCCGTCCGCTCGTGGAAGTCGGCCCCGTCCCGGAACGCGTCCACCAGTACCGGATCGTCGGCGAGGTGCGCCAGCACGCGGAACTCGATCTGCGAGTAGTCGGCCGAGATGAGGACGCAGCCGGGTTCGGCAATGATCGCGCGCCTGATCTCGCGCCCCAGTTCGGTGCGCACCGGGATGTTCTGCAGGTTCGGGTCGCTGCTGCTCAACCGGCCGGTGGCGGCCACCGCCTGGTTGAAGCAGGTGTGCAGTCGTCCTGTTTCCGGATTGACCAGCAGCGGCAGCGCATCGATGTACGTGCCCTTCAGCTTCATCAGCTCACGCCACTGCAGGACGAGGCGCGGCAGGTCGTGCGAGGCGGCGAGCTCTTCGAGCACGTCGGCGGCGGTGGAGGCGGTCTTCGTCTTGGCGTTGCGCCGCAGGGCCGGCAGCTGCAGCTTGTCGAACAGGATGCGCGACAACTGCTGCGGCGAGGCGATGTTGAACGGCTCTCCCGCGAGCTCGAAGATCCGCGCGTTGTAGATGGCGAGGTCCTTCTCGAGCCGCTGCGACTGCGCGGCCAGCGCCACGGAGTCGATCTTCACGCCGGCCCGTTCGATGTCGACCAGTACCGGCACGAGCGGCCGTTCGAGCGTCGCGTAGACGCCGTCCAGATCCGCCTCCTTCAGCGTCGGCGCGAGTGCGTCGGCCAACTGCAGGGCCAGGTCGGCCCGCTCGCCAGCGAAGTTCAGCGTCGCATCGGGCGGCAGATCAACGAGCGGGGTGGCCTTCGCGCCGCGGCCGCACAGCTCGTCCTCGGTCAGCGCCTTGTAGCCCAGATGCTCGAGGGCCGTTCCCTCGAGCGGATGACCGGACCGCGTCGCATCGAGCAGGTAGCTCGCGAGCATGGTGTCGAGTCCGAGCCCGCGCAGGGTGACGCCGTGGCGTGCCAGTACGATCGAGTCGAACTTGAGATCGTGCCCGACCTTCTCGATCAGTGCATCTTCCAGCACCGGCGCCAGCTTCGCCAGCGCGTCGGCCACGGTCAACTGCGGACCCGTGTGCATCCCCGAGTGGCGCATCGGGATGTAGCGCGCCGCGCGCGCATGCGTCGCCACGGCGATGCCGACGATGCCTGACCGGATGGCGGCGTCCTGGTCCGACAGCACACGAATCGCCACGCGCCCCGCCTCGCGAATCTCAGCGACGAGCGCATCGAGCGCGCTGGCGTCGGTGACCAGCGCATAGTCCTTCGTCACCGTCTCCGCGGTCGGCGCGAACTCCATCGTCAACGAGCGGAAGCCGAGCCCGGTGAAGAGCGTGTAGCACGCGTCGCGGTCGGGGCCGCGGTAGCGGAACTGGTCGATGTCGAACGCCACGGGCACGGTGGTATGGATGCGCACCATCTCACGGCTATGGATGGCTTCGGCGGCGTGCGCCAGCAGCGCCTCGCGATACTTCTTCTGCGGCACCTCCGAGGCGTGCTCGAGCAGCGCGTCGAGCGAGCCCCAGGTGGTGATGAGATCGCGCGCGCCCTTCTCACCGATACCAGGCACACCCTTCACGTTGTCGACGGCGTCGCCCATCAGGGCCAGCACGTCCACCACCTGCTCGGGCGGCACGCCGAACTTCTCCTTCACGCCCGCCGGGTCGTACCAGGCGCCGTCATCGCGCGGGTTGAAGATCCGGAGGTGCTCCTGCACCAACTGGTAGAAGTCCTTGTCGCTCGTGATGATCACGACGTCGTAGCCGTTGGTCACGCCGCGCATGGCCATGGTGCCAACCACGTCGTCGGCTTCATAACCCTCGTACGTGATGATCGGCACGCCCAGCGCCTCGCAGGCCTGATGCACGAGCGGGATCTGGCTCGCGAGGTCGTCCGGCATCGGCGCGCGGTTCGCCTTGTAGTCGGCAGCCAGGTCGTCGCGGAACGTGCGGCCGGGGAGATCGAACGAGGCGGCGATGTACGCCGGTGCCTGCTCCTTGATCAACTTCCGGAGCATGTTCACGAAGATGTAGACCGCATTCGTGGGGATGCCGCCGGCGTTGCGGAGCAAGGTGCCCTCGCCGGTCCGGATCTGCGCGTGATACGCGCGGTACATCTGCGAGTTGCCGTCGATCAGGTAGAGGGAGGGCTTTGAGGTCATCAGGGAGATCGAATTTGACTATATCATTGAGAATAATGAGGATCCGGTCGGCGGTGGCCTTGCTCGTGGTGATGATGCTCTCCGCGTGCAGCAATGTGGGTGGCCTGTTCAAGGCGTACGAGTACGAAGAGGAGCTGTACCTGTCGCTCGACGGTACAGCCACCCTCTACGTGAACAGTTCGGTGCCGGCGCTCAATGCGCTACGCGGGTCGCACTTCGACACCGACCCCCGCAAGCAGCCCGACCGCGACGCGGTCCGGGCGTTCTTCGAGAGCCCTCAGGCGAAGGTGACTCGCGTCACGCTGTCACGCCGCAGCAATCGCCGCTACGTCCACGTGCAGCTCGATGTGTCCAGTGTCGAGGCGCTGGG
>Ga0114974_10001862_pt1 | contig 16490 bp, 10 predicted proteins | sample S_130206_EF_Meta_FD_87318 | JGI IMG/M metagenome (GOLD analysis project Ga0114974, IMG submission 87318) | Freshwater microbial communities from Lake Simoncouche, Canada to study carbon cycling - S_130206_EF_MetaG | ecosystem: Environmental > Aquatic > Freshwater > Lake | place: Lake... | reverse complement strand
GATCGCGCTCGACGAGCACCGGCTCCTCATGAGGGCCGCCGTCGTGCGCCTCAAATGCCACCTCGTCGACGAGCGTGCTCGCCAGATACAGGTCAGGCTCGGCCTCATCAGGCGTGGACGGCGCGTCCGGCTGGTCGACATCCAGCGTCAGCGTACGTGCGAAGTGCGCGTCGGTCCGCGACAGATCGGGTTCAATCGACAGGGACGCCTCGACCGCGTCATCGGACGGCTCGGGTTCGCTGTCGGCCCCGAGAATGAGTGGCAGCTCGGGTTCGGCCGACGATGTCCGCCACGGCGACCGTCCGTCCGTGTCGCGACGACGACGGGTGCGAGCCGGCTTCGGAGGCGACGTCGACTGCTGCAGCGCACCGTGCAACGCGCCGGCGAACTCGAGCGCGGTGTCGAACCGCCCGGCCGGCTCTTCCGCCAGCGCCCGTGTGAAGATGGCGCGCAGCGCCGTCTGGTCTGCCCCATCGATGGGCGTGATCGACTCAGCCGCAAACGCGCCGACGCCGACGACCCGGCGGCCGAAGAGCGTCTCGAAGACCAGGGCGGCAAGGCTGAAGATGTCGGCTCGGCGATCCCAGGCGGCGCCGGCCACGCGCTCGGGCGACGTATAGGGACGGCGGATTGGCGCGGCGACGCCCAGCGAATCGAGGATCTGGGCGATGCCGAGGCCGGTCACGCGCGTCTCATCCGTGGAGACCAGCACGTCGCGCGGGTGAAGAGCGCCGTGGTAGACGTTGACCGCGGCGGCAAAGTCGAGGGCGCCGCCCAGTTGCGAGGCAAGACGCAGCGCTTCGGCGACCGGCGCAGACCCGTACTCGCGGGTCACGACGTCGAAGGAGTCTGCGGCGACGAAGTCGAGGGCCAGGAACGGGGAGTTCTCGGTGATGCCGGCCGCCAACGGGGCGGCAATCCCGAGATGCGTCAGGTCGGCGGCGATCAGCCGTTCGAGGGCGTCAACGAACCGGTGGGCGTTTTCGGGTGGAAGGTCGAGGCGGAACTGCTTCACCGCCACAAGCCGGCCTGGGTCGGGCTGATAGGCCCGGAAAACAGGGCCGAGGACGCCTACGCCGATCTGGTGAAGAACCCGAAATGGCCCGAAAGCGTCAGGGGGCGCGGTGCCGGAAGCGTCCGTGTGCAGCGTGGCTACTCCTCAAGGGAAGGTAGCGAATCGTAACACTGAAACACTGCCTGTTCAATCGTTTAGCCGTGCTAGAGTAGGTGCCCGGTGACGTCGAACTCAGCTGATTCGCTTCCCATTCCGGGCTCGTCAGGCGAGCCGTCCGCACGGATGGCCGTCGATGTGCGCCGGTTCCCATGGATTCGCCGCCTGGCCGCGGATTACGCGTTCAACTTCCCGTCGGTCGAGCCGTTCTTCTCGGGTAACCCGACCCTGCCGTCCGCCTGGGCCGACGCCATTGCGAGAACGCAGGCGCACGGGCGCGACCGCGCTGAAATTGCGCGGATCCTCGAAGCCCAGCAGGTGCGCCGCGGCGCGCCGCAGGCCGCCATCGACGCCACCCGCACTCTGGCCGACCCGAAGACCGTGGCGGTGCTCACGGGACAGCAGGCCGGCCTCTTCGGCGGACCATTCTTCACGCTGCTCAAGGCACTCACCGCGCTCAAGCTCGCCGAGCAGGTGTCGCGCGATCACGGCGTGCCGGCCGTCGCCATCTTCTGGATCGACGCCGAAGACCACGACTGGGACGAAGTGCGCTCGTGTACGGTCTACGACTCCGCGCTGGCTGCCCATAACATTGCGCTGCCCGGCCGCCCCGTTGCCGACCACGCCCCGGTCTCCACCGTCGCGCTCGACTCCAGCATCACCACCGCCCTCGACGAACTCGAACAACTGCTGCCGCCCACGGAATTCCGTGCGCAAGTGATGGCCGACCTGCGCGCCGCCTACGCCGAGGGGCGCGGCATGGCCGACGCCTTCGGGCGCTGGATGGAGCGCGTGCTCGGCACGCGCGGCCTCATCGTCTACGACGCCTCCGACCCGGCAGCCAAGTCGATTGCCGGCCCGGTCTTCGTCTCCGAGTTGTCCGACCCTGGCCAGACGGCGAAGCTCGCCGCAGCGGCGGGCGCGAACCTCGTCGCCAAGGGCTACCACTCGCAGGTGCACGCACACGACGATGCGGCGGCGCTGTTTCATCTGAAAGGTGGCCGTCGTGGCATCCGCCACCAGGACAACCAGTTCGTCGTCGGCGAGCACAACTTCCCCAAGGCGGCGCTCATCGAGGAAGCGGCCACCTCGCCCGCCTCGTTCAGCCCGAACGTGCTGCTGCGCCCGGTCGTGCAGGACACGCTGTTCCCGACGGTCTGCTACGTCGCCGGTCCGAACGAACTCGCCTATCTCGGCCAACTGCGCGACGTCTATGCGCGCTTCGGCGTGCCGATGCCGCTGATGTACCAGCGCACCTCGGCCACGCTCGTCGACTCGGCGGCCATGCGGTTCCTGGCGAAGTACGGACTGCCGCTCGAAGCGCTGCAACCGCAGGACGAGTCGGCGCTGAACCAACTACTCGAAACCCAGATCCCTCCAGCCGTGGAGTCATCGTTCAACGAGGCGTCCGCCGCGATTGCCGCGTCGATGCAGGCGCTCGTCGACGCCATTCCCGCACTGGATCCGACGCTCGAAGGCGCCGCCCGGTCGACGCTGACGCGCATGCAGCACGACCTGCAAACGCTCCACAACAAGATGATTCAGGCCGCGAAGCGCCGCGATGAGACGCTGCGCCGCCAGTTCATCCGGACGCGCGCCCTGACCTTCCCGGACGGTCACGCCCAGGAGCGCACCATCGGATTCGTCTCATTCCTGAACCAGTATGGCCCGGCGCTCGTCGATCGACTGGTAGAGGAACTGCCCCTCGAAATGGGGCATCACTGGATTGTCGCCATCTAGCCAGCCCCCCACACGCCGATCGCGTCGCCGCCTGCCGCTCTGGAAACGCCGGTGGGTGCGCATTGCCGCGCTCGTCGCCGCCGTGCCCATCGTCGTCCTGTCGTTGGTCGGCGGGTACTACTATGTCCGCTACAGTCGGCTCATTGACCAGCAGTTGCACGGTGAACGGCAGCGCGTGTTCCCGCGCATCTTCGCCAGGCCGCTCGAATTGCGGCGCGGACAGGCGCTCACCGAACAGCAGCTTGTCGATCGCCTGAACGACCTCGGCTACGCACGCCGGGAGCAGGCGGAGAAGCCGGGCGAGTTCGCCATCACGGACGGCAACGTCTCGATCACGCCGCGGCCGGCAGCGTTCAAGGGACGCACCGTCAGTGTCGCATTCCAGAAACCGGCGCCCGCTGTGCAGCGTGCCTCGCGGGGCAAGCCGCCGGCGCCGCGCCCGGCCGACCATGTCGAACTGCTGCAACTCGGCGGCGACACGCGCGACAGCCTCACGCTGGATACGCCGCTGCTCAGTTCGATCGAGATCGATCGCGCCAAGCGCCGCCCCGTGGCGATTGCCTCGCTGCCGCTGCACGTCATCAACGCCGTGCTCGCCATCGAAGACCGGCGCTACTACTACCATCCGGGCATCGACCCGATCCGGCTGACCGGCGCCATCTTCTACAGCATGATCGGCGACAGCCGCATCTCCGCCACGAGCACGATCACGCAGCAGTTGGTGCGCAACGTGTTCCTGCCGCAGTTCGAGGGGTGGACGCTGCAGCAGGCGCGCGAGCGCTCGACGCGCCGCAAGCTGCTCGAGATGTGGGTGTCGCTGGTGATGTCGCGCCGCGCGACCAAGGACGAGATCCTCGAGATGTACCTGAACGCCGTGCCGCTCGGCCAGCGCGGCTCGTTCGCCATCGTCGGCGTGTCGGAGGCGGCCCGCCTGTTCTTCGGCAAGGACGTCAGCAACCTGTCGATTGCCGAAGCCGCCACGATGGCCGGCGTCATCCAGTCGCCGTCGGCGCTCTCGCCCTTCAACAACCCGACGCGCTGCCGCGATCGCCGCAACGTCGTGATCCGCGCGATGGCCGACGCCGGGTTCATCACCGCCGTACAGGCCGACGCCGCACAGAAGGAACCGCTCACCGTGGTGCAGCGAGCCCTCGAGGCCGAGGCACCATACTTCGTCGACTACGTCACGCAGACCATCAACGAAGAGTACCCGGGCCTGACGACCACCGACGACAAGCCGGTCGAGGTCTACACCACGCTCGATCTGCACCTGCAGCGGGTGGCGCAGGACGCGGTGCGCAGTGGCCTGACGAATGTCGATCAGCTGCTCTCGCGCCGCAAGCGAAAGGGACGCGCCGAAGCCGCGCTCATTTCACTCGACCCGCGCACCGGCGAGATCCTGGCGATGGTCGGCGGACGCTCGTACAACCAGTCGCAGTACAACCGCGCCATCGTCTCGCGGCGTCAGCCCGGCTCCACCTTCAAGCCGTTCGTCTATCTGACAGCGTTCGAGCAGGCGGCGCTCAACGGCGAAACCGACGTCTCGCCGGCCACGCTGGTCGATGACTCCCCCACCACGTGGGAGTACGACGACCAGGTATGGACGCCGGAGAACTACGAGAACGAGTACGGCGGCATGGTCACCTACCGCGACTCGCTGGCGCACTCGCGCAACGTCGCCACCATCAAGGCGGCTGAACGTGCCGGCTACGGCAACGTGGCCGAGTTGTGGGCGCGCATCGGGGTCGGCAGCCAGCCGAAACCGTATCCGTCCATCGCCCTCGGCGTCTTCGAAGCGACCCCGCTCGAGATGGCCACGGCCTACACGATCTTCCCGAACATGGGCGTCGAGCGCTCGCTGCGGCACCTGTTACGCGTGACGAGCGGCGAGGCCGACATCACAAAGACGGACACCGCCAAGCCGAAGGTGATTGCCCGGCCGGATACGACCTATCTCGTCACCGACATGCTGCGCGCGGTCGTGAACGAAGGCACCGGCTACGGCGCGCGGTCCGGCGGGTTCACGCTCGACGCGGCGGGCAAGACCGGCACAACCAACGACCTGCGCGACGCGTGGTTCATCGGCTTCACGCCCGAACTGCTGACCGTGGTGTGGGTCGGCTTCGACGACAACCAGATCCTCGGTCTCTCCGGCGCACAGGCAGCCCTGCCGATCTGGACCCAGTTCATGAAGGCGGCGCTGGCCGGCCGGCAAAACGTGCCGTTCCAGGCGCCAGACGGCATCACCTGGGTCGAGATCGACAAGGAGACCGGAAAGCTGGCCTCGCCGTTCTGCCCGACCATCATCAATTCGCCGTTCATTACCGGCACCGAGCCGGCCGATAGCTGCGAACTGCACAGGTTTTAGAAGTCCAGAGGGTGGAGGACAGAGGTCGGGGTTCGATTCCGACTTCTGAGCTCCGACTTCTGAGTTCCCGCTAAGATCAGTTTTATGAATCAGGAAGTATTTGCTGCGGTCGCCGAGGCCCTCGACAAGGGGGAACTGGCGGCGCTCGTCACGATCGTCGCCGCGACCGGTTCGACGCCGCAGCGCGTCGGCGCCAAGATGCTGGTCTTCCCGGACGGCCGCCTGATCGGCACCATCGGCGGCGGCTGCTACGAGAACGACGCGTTCTGGAAAGCGCGCGAAGCGATCACCACCCGCAAGCCGCAGCTCGTGCACTACGAGCTCGACGACGACTTCGCCCAGGAAACCGGACTGATCTGCGGTGGACAAATGAGTGTCTACATCGAGCCGATCGAACCGTCGCCAGAGCTGTACGTGATCGGCGCCGGCCACGTCGGCTATCACCTGGGCACGATGGCACAGGAAGTCGGCTTCCAGGTGCACGTGGTGGACGACCGCGAGAAGTTCGCCAGCCGCGAGCGGTTCCCCAACGCCACCGAAGTCGTCACCGAAGACATTCCGGCGTGGCTCGAACGGACGAAGCTGCCGGCCCACGCCTACGTTGTCATCGTGACACGCGGCCACACCAATGATCTCGACGCGCTGCGGGCGCTCGCGCCGCGCGAGCTGCGCTACGTCGGCCTCATCGGCAGCCGCGCCAAGGTGGCGCGCATCTCGGATCAGCTGCTCTCCGAGGGGATGGCGCCCGAGGTGCTCACGCAGGTCCACGCCCCGATCGGCCTCGAGATCGGCGCGGTCTCGCCGCAGGAGATCGCCGTCAGCATTCTCGCCGAACTGATCGCCGTCAAGCACGGCCGCATCAAGAGCCGCGACGCCGCCGAACTCTCGATGAAGTGGTCGAAGATCAAAGCCTAGGGAAATGCGGATTGGCTGAGAAGCGCTACTTCGCAGGCAGTCTCTGACAATCAGCAATTCGTAATTCGCGTTTCGCCATGCCCCGTGTCTCTCCTTCTCCGTAACGCCGTCATCGTCACGATGAACGACCAGTTCGAGGTCGTGCACGGCGACGTGTCGATCCGCGATGGCCGCATTGCCGCGGTCGGCCGCGTGCCGGACGCCCCGCACGACCGCGTCATCGATGCCGAGGGCGACTACGTGCTGCCCGGCCTCATCCAGACGCACATCCACCTGTGCCAGACGCTGTTCCGCGGCTACGCCGACGACATGCCACTGATGCAGTGGCTGCGCACGCGCATCTGGCCGATGGAAGCCGCACACACGCCAGCCACGCTGCGCGCCGCGGCACAGCTCGCCACCACGGAACTGCTGTCGAGCGGAACCACGGCAGTGCTGACGATGGAGACCGTGCACGATACGGATGCCGTGTTCGAGGCGGTGGCCGCGAGCGGCATGCGGGCGACTATCGGCAAGTGCATGATGGACGCCGACGCCGACGTGCCGTCGCGCCTGAAAGAACGGACGCAGGCCTCGCTCGACGAGAGCCTCGCCCTCCGCACCCGCTGGCACGGCGCGGCGGACGGCCGCATCCACGCGGCACTGGCGCCGCGTTTCGCGGTGTCGTGCACGCGCGATCTGCTCGAAGCGGTGGCCGCCGCCTCGGCCGAACATGCGGCGCTGGTGCACACACACGCCTCGGAGTCGCGCGAAGAGATCGCGATCGTGCGCGCGATGACCGGTGGCCTGTCGAACATCGCCTATCTCGACGCGGTGCACCTCGCAACGCCGCACCTGTGCGCCGCACACTGCGTGTGGGTGGACGCCGACGAACAACGCCTGCTCGCCGCGCGCGACGTGAAGGTGATGCACTGCCCCGGGTCGAACCTGAAGCTCGGCTCCGGGCTGGCGCCGGTCGTCGAGATGCAGCGGCAGGGGATCACCGTCTCGCTCGGCGCCGACGGTGCCGCGTGCAATAACCGGCTCGACATGTTCGAGGAGATGCGTCTGGCGGCCGTGCTGCAGGCGACACGCCTGGAGCCCGGCGCCCTGCCGGCGCGCGAGGTGCTGTGGATGGCCACCCGTGCCGGCGCCCGCACGCTCGGACTGGAGCACGAGATCGGCTCGGTCGAGGTGGGCAAGAAGGCCGATCTCATCCGCGTGCGACGCCACCAACTCCACCACGCGCCCGACGTCGACCCCTATTCGACGCTGGTCTACGCGGCCCGTGGGACCGACGTCCGCACCACCATCGTCGACGGCGCCATCCTCGTGGACGACGGGGAGCCGACGCGGGTGTCAAGGGCCGAGGTGGCAGCCGCCGCTGCAGTGGCTGCACGGGCACTGGCCTCTCGCGCCGGTGTATAATTTTCCTTAGCAGTCTCTGCTGCAGAGTGCTAATGGAACCATCCGAACGCTCCCGACGGGTTCTCGCGGCGCTCGTCCGCGAGTACATCTCCTCCGGCGAACCAGTGGCGTCATCGCTGCTCGTGCGCGCGGCTGGCCTCGGCGTATCGTCTGCCACGGTGCGGAACGTCCTCGCACGTCTCGAAGACGAGGGTTTCGTCCAGCAGCCGCACACCTCGGCCGGGCGTGTGCCGACCGACCGTGGCTACCGGTTCTATGTCGACCTGATCCTCGAGTCGAAGCAGCGCCACCGGGCAGCCAGCGTGGTCGAGGCGCGGTTGCGCCGCGAAACCATCGCCCCTCTCGCCGACGTCGTCCTGTCGCAGGCCTCGCATGTCGTCTCGCAGGCGTCGCGGTCGGTCGGGTTCGCGCTCAGCTCGTCCCAGGATGCGGCGGTGTTCGACCGCGTGGAGTTCGTGCCGCTCGGTGCGGCGCGCGTCCTGGTGGTCATCGTCGCCAAGGGTGGCCACGTCGTCCAGAAGGTGATCGACACCGGCGAGGTCATGTCGGCCGATGCGCTGCGCCATGCCTCGAACTACCTCAACATCGAATTCTCTGGACTGCCGTTGTCGCGGGCGCGCGAAGCGATCCTGCTGCGGATGGAAGAAGAACGGCTGCTCTACGACGAACTGATGGACCGGGCGCTGAAGCTCGGGTCGTCGTCATTCACCGATCTCCCTGACGAGCACGTGCTCTACGTCGATGGTGCCGCGGCGCTTCTCGGCGAGGATCACGGACTCACGCTCGAGACCATGCACGCCTTGATCGAGATGATCGAGGAGAAACAGCGGTTGGTCGGACTACTCAACGCCTACATCGACGGCACCGGGCTCACCGTGGTCATCGGTGCCGAACATCTCGAACCCTCCCTGCGACCGTTCAGCCTGGTGGCCTGCTCCTTCAAGGACGGCGCCAGTTCCGGCACGGTCGGCGTCATCGGTCCCACTCGCATGCGCTACTCACGCGCGATTGCGGTGGTCGACGGCGCCGCGCAGGCCATCACGCGCGTCTTGCGCGACCCGGATTGACCAGCACACATGTCTGACGAACAGATTCCGAACACCGGCGACGACCTCCCGGGCGACGCGGCGGCAACGCCCGACGCCTCCGAACTCGAGACGCTCACGCGCGAGCGCGACGAGAACTACGACCGCTTCGTGCGCAAGGCCGCAGAGTTCGACAACTACCGCCGTCGGGTCGAACGCGAGCGGCGCGAACAGGCGGACCGCGCGGTGGTCAGCATCCTCGAGGATCTGCTGTCCGTCGTCGACGACTTCGACCTGGCGCTCACGGTCGAGGCCAGCGAAGGCGGCGCGGCCTACCGCAAGGGTGTGGAGATGATTCACGCCAAGTTGCAGGACCTGCTGCGCAAGCAGGGTGTGAAGGTACTCGAGGCGCTCGGAACGGATTTCGATCCGAACCTGCACGAAGCGGTGATGCAGGAATCGAGTGCGTCGCATCGTGATAACGAAGTGATTGCGGTGCTGCGCAAGGGCTACATGCTCAACGATCGCCTGCTGCGCCCCGCGTCCGTGAAGGTGGCCAAGGCGTGAGCAAGCGCGATTACTACGAAGTGCTCGGCGTCGCCAAGACGGCCACCGATGGAGAGCTCAAGAGCGCCTATCGCAAGCAGGCAATGAAGTTCCATCCGGACCGCAATCCGGGTGACAAGGCGGCCGAGGACAGCTTCAAGGAGGCGGCCGAGGCCTACGCGGTCCTCGCCGATGCGCAGAAGCGCGGCCTCTACGATCGCTTCGGTCACCAGGGCGTGAACCAGAGCGCTGGCGCCGGGGCCGGGGCCGGCTTCGATCCGTCGGTCTTCAACGACTTCGGCGACTTCGCCGACATCCTCGGCGGCATGTTCGGCTTCGGCGACACGCTCGGCGGCCAGCGTCGTCGCGGTGGCCCGCAGCGGGGCGCCGACCTGCGCTACGACCTCGAGATCGCCTTCGAGGAAGCGGCCAAGGGCACCGAAACGTCGATCCTGATTCCGCGGCAGGAGAACTGCGACACCTGCAGCGGGTCGGGCGCGGCGCCCGGCACGCAGCCGACCACCTGCACGATGTGCAAGGGTCAGGGCCAGGTGCGGCGTCAGCAGGGCTTCTTCACCATGGCCACCACCTGTCCGACCTGCCGCGGCGCAGGGCGTACGGTGAGCAAGCCGTGCCCAACCTGCCACGGCGCTGGCCGCACGGCACACGAGCGCAAGATCACGGTGAAGATTCCGGCAGGTATCGCCACCGGGCAGCAACTGCGGCTGCAGAACGAAGGCGAGGCCGGCATGGGCGGTGGCCCGGCTGGTCATCTCTACGTGGTCGTGCACGTGCAGGAGCACGGCTTCTTCAAGCGCGACGGCGTCAACCTGTTCTGCGAAATCCCGGTGAACTTCACGACGCTCACTCTCGGCGGCGAGATCACCGTACCGACGCTCGACGGCGACGAGACGGTGAAGGTGCCCGAAGGCACGCAGACCGGCACCACCATGCGGCTGCGCGGCAAGGGCATGCCCGACGTGAACGGGCGCGGCAAGGGCGACCTCTTCGCCACCGTGCAGGTCCAGACGCCGAAGAAGCTCTCGAAGGAGCAGCGCCACCTGATCGAACAGCTGGCCAAGGCGCTCCCGAAGGAGAAGTTCGAACCACGTCCGCACTCCGAGGCACAGGACGAACGCAACCTGTTCGACCGCGTGAAGGACATGTTCAACTGATGCGCTACCCCGCTCTCGACATCCACGGCGCTGACGCCGATCTGGTGCTGGCGCTGGTGGACGACTTCGCCCCCACCGCCGTCGAAGACATCGCCGGCGGCATCTCCATCTTCTTCACCACCTCGTCGAAGCGCGACGACGCCCAGGCGACTGTCGCCGCGGCGCTGCCCGACGCGCACCTCTCCTCGCGAGAGGTGGACGATGAAGACTGGGCGAAGCGATCGCAGCAGAATCTGACGCCGATTACCGTGGGGCGCATCACCGTGACCCCGCCCTGGTTTGCGGAGGCGCCGCCCGCGCAGACGCCACACGCGGAGCTGCTCGTCACCATCCTCCCCTCGATGGGTTTCGGTACCGGACACCACGCCACCACGCGGCTGTGCCTGGCGGCGCTCCAGTCGCTCGACGTCGACGGCCGGCGCGTGCTCGACGTCGGCACCGGCTCGGGCGTGCTGGCCATCGCTGCGGCGGCACTTGGTGCACTCGAGGCGCTCGGCATCGACTTCGACCCGGATGCCATTGCCAACGCCCGCGAGAACCTGGAGCTGAATCCGGCCATCACCGGCGTCCGCTTCGAGACCGTGGATGTGCGCGACGCGGCGCTGCCGTCGGCGGACATCGTGCTGGCCAACCTCACCGGCGCGGTGCTGCTGCAGAATGCGGCCCTGCTCCGCTCCGCCGTCGCCCCGGGTGGGACACTGATCGTGTCCGGCCTCCAGACGCACGAACGCGCGGATGTGCTGGGTGCCTTTGCCGGCGCCACGGTGCAGCGTCAGGACGACGAACTCGACTGGGTGGCGCTCACCTTCAACTTCTGAGCAACGCCGGGAGTCTAATAGCGGCAGTGATGACCCACACGCGTCGCAGCGGCCTCGTCGTTCTCGCCCTTGGTGTCATGGCGGGCAGCGTCTATGTCGGTGCGCAGGCCAATCGGCAGGCGACGGCGCCGCAGCGCGACACGCCAGCCCGGCAAGCCGCGGCGGAGACGACGCCGGTGAAGGGGCGCATTGCCGGACGCGTCAGCGCCGCGGACACCGGCCGGCCCGTGCGGCGCGCGCGGGTGTTACTGTCCGGACCTCAGCTCCAGGGCGGACGCGGCGTGCTCACCGACGACGAGGGCACGTTCGAACTCACCGAACTGCCCGACGGGCGCTATACCCTCAGCGCCGGCAAGACCGGCTTCCTCACGTTGTCGTACGGTCAGCGGCGCCCGCTGCAGGCCGGCATCCCGATTCAGCTGGCGGACGGCCAGCAGCTCACCGGTCTCGACTTCCGCCTGCCCCGCGGCAGCGTCATCGCCGGCCATGTCTTCGACGAGACCGGCGACCCGTTGCCCGGTGCAAACGTGCGGGTGATGCGCTACGAGTATGCACAGGGGAACCGTCAACTGGTGCCGGTCGGCGCGGCGCAGACCGACGACCTCGGCGCCTACCGCGTCTGGGGCCTCAACCCGGGCGACTACTACGTGAGTGCCGTCACGCCGAACTTCGCGCCTGGCGGCGGCCGCGGCTTCGGCCCTCCTGGCGCACCGCCCGGCGGGCGCGGCGGACGTGGTGGACTACCAGCTGGCGCACCCGGCAGCGAGCCGGCGCAGGTGGGCTATGCGCCGACGTTCTATCCGGGCGCGCCGTCGGTCGCCGAGGCACGTGCGGTGTCGGTCGGCCTCAGCCTCGAAGTGCCGAGCATCGACTTCAACGTGCTGCTGGTGCGCACGGCCCGCATCTCCGGCCGCGTGACGAACCCGGACGGTACGGCCACCACTGCGGGTAACGTCGTGCTCATCCCCGAGACCGGAGGACGGGCCGGGCGCGGCGGCGCCGGGGCGACGTTCGCCTCGCGCATCGACTGGGACGGGTCGTTCTCGATGGCCGGCGTGGCGCCAGGTCGCTACCTGCTCCGCGCCAGGGGCGACGATACCAACGAGCCGCAGTTCGCGCTGCAACCGCTCACCGCCGACGGCACCGACTTGCCCAACCTGACGGTCATCCTCACGCCCGCGGCCACGATCACCGGAACGGTGACGTTCCTCAACACCGGCGGCGCCCAGGCGCCCGACCCGGCTACCGTCCGTGTGGCGGTTCCGCTGGTGGACGCCCTCGACATCGGGCCGAACCCGACAGCGCGCGTCGAGCGCTCGGGCGCGTTCACGCTGTCTGGCGTGCAGGCCGGTTCGCACCTGTTCCGCACACCGGGGAGCCCGCGCGGCTGGACCTTGAAGTCGGTGACGGTGAGTGGGCGGGAGGTGATCGACTCGCCGATTGAGCTGCGCAGCGGCCAGGCGTTGTCGGGAGTGGTCTTCACCTTCACCGATCGGCTGACTGAGGTGAACGGCACCATCACCGACGACCGGAACACGCCGGTGACCGACTACACCGTGCTCGCCTTCGCCACCGACGAGCAGTTCTGGAATGCCCAGTCGCGGCACATCATGACGACGCGCCCGGATCAGAACGGCAAGTACCAGCTGCGCGGACTGCCGACCGGCGACTACTACCTCGTGGCCGTCGACCCGGCCGAACAGGGCGAGTGGTTCGAACCGGCGTACCTCGCGGCACACCGGACCGGCGCCTCGCGCGTGTCGCTCGCCGACGGCGACGTGAAGGCGCAGGACTTCAAGCTCAAATAGTCATTAGTCATTGGTCGTTCGTCGACCAACGACCAACGACCACTACCTGCTGAGCCACAGCGTCGACTTAATCAGGAAGATGTTGTCGCCTGGCGCCGACAACGAGTCGAACAGGTCGCCCACCCCGACGTGCTCACCGTCGGTCGTCTGGCTCGCGCGGTTCTGCTGCCAGACCACGTAGAGCGTGCTGCCCGGCCGCCACTCCCACTTGAGTACCACGTTGCTGCGATACGACCGGGTGTTGAAGTCGCGGTTCGCAATCGTGAAGGCCGCGGCGCCGTCCGTGACGCGGTAACTGCCGTCGGCCTGGCGCGTGATGGTCGTGCCGTCCGTGCCGTACATCCGCAGGTTCCGCTCACGGGGACGCAGCACTTCACCGTAGGCGTTGTAGCGGCCGCTGGCGGCGAACGGTTCGGCATAGACGTCGAGCGTGACGTCGGGCTTGAACGTGTAGCTCACGCGGAACTGCGCCGACAGTGTCGTGCGGTCGACGACACCGAAGACGTAGCGCTTGCCGTAGTTCTCGGCGCGTCCACCGTCGAGCGTCGCCAGATACTGACGGTTGATCGGGCCGCTGAAGGTGGACGAGGTGCCGTTCTCGTCGGCGAACTCCGGGTTGACCGAGAACTGCAGCGACGGCGTCGGCCGCGCCGACACCGTGAAGGCGGTCGTCATCGTGTGATCGCCCAGTTCGTTCGAGCGGTGGTTCACGCTGGCCGTCCACGCGGTCTTCGCGCCGGTGCTGTTGCGCAGCGTAGCCGTCCACGCCCAGCCAAGCGGCACGCCCATCGCCGGCCCGCCACGTGTCATCTGCGCGTCGTTGCCGCGGAAGAAGCGCGTGATGTTCAGGCTGCTCACCCAGAAGTTCTTGAGCGTCGCGCTGTTGTTGCTCTGCACGTTGTAGCGGACGCCAAGGTTGGTGTCGTAGTACCAGTACGGTACCAGCGACCACTGCGTCGAGTACTGGCGCAGGTACTTGCCTGGGCGCGTCTCACGGTAGGTGAGGCGATGATTCGTCGTGATGTCGCCGGCGTAGTTCAGGCGGCCGAAGTCGAGCGGATCGAACTCCGGCGACTCGATCATCAGGTTGTTGCTCCACAGCCAGTGCCGGCCACCAATCTTGCTGATGTTGCCGACGATCTGTGCGCCGTCGATGCCCGTGCGCGTCGGGTCGTAGCGAATCTCCGGCTGGTCCAGCCGGTTCAGGTAGTGGCCGCTGGCGCGCTGCACGCGGGCGATGGCCGTCTGGTCGCCGTTCAGGAACGTGAGGCCGATGTTGCCGGAGGCCTCGTAGGTGCGGTCCTTGAAGCGGACACGTGTGTCGACGCCGGTCGTCAGGGCGTTGCGCACGAGCGAGGCCCCGAGCGCCGAGCCCTGGTCCATCTCGCGGTGCACCATCGTCACGTGCGCGCCCAACGTGGAGTCGCGCCCGAACTGCTTGATGGCGCGGCCGACGCCCCACTCGGTGCGCGGCGCCACCACCACTTCCGACCGAATGCCGTTGTTGGAGAGACGCGCCGACTCCTGGTCGGTGACCGCCCCGAGGAAGCCGACCGAGAGGCCGTTGCTGAAGCGTCCGGTCAGCTTCGCCGCGCCGAGAATGGTGGTCTTCTGCGGGTAGTCGACGTAGCCGCCAGTTGCGGCGCCGGACGGGCGCGCGCCAATGCGGCGTGAGTAGTAGTAGTTGCTGGTCCCCGCCTCGAGGATGTTGTTCCCTTCGATGAAGAACGGCCGCTTCTCGGCGAACGTCGTCTCGAAGACCGTGAGGTTCACCTCGGCCGGGTCGGCTTCCACCTGGCCGAAGTCGGGATTGATCGTCGCCTCGAGCGTCAGATTCGAGCCGATGCCGACCTTCATGTCGGCGCCGACGCTGCCACCCGGGTTCGCGGCGGTATCAAACGGGTTCTTCGGATCGTTCTCGCTGGTCACCCGCGACGACCCGGACACGTACGGCAGCAGTTCGAGGCGTGCCTTCGGCTTCACGCCTTCGATGCCGCGCAGTTCACCGAAACGCGATGCCCAACCGCGCGCCGTGCGGCCGATCACCACCCAGTAGTCTTCCTCGTTCAGCGTCGGGCGCCAGCGCTTGACGTTCAGGCCCCACACGCGCTCCGGCGTGTCGTTGAAGCGCAACTGCGAGAACGGGAGCCACATCTCGGCGGTCCAGCCGTCGGCGCCAATCGACGTCTTGGCCTCCCACACCGGGTCGAACTCCGAATCGGTATCGCTTTCGTTGTCGGTCGGGTGGAAATGGTCGAGGCGCACGCCCGACGCGGTGACGCCGAACATGTAGGACGTGCGGCGGTCGCGATAGGTGTCGAGTTCAACCTGCAGGTATTCCGCCTGGTCGCCGCTGTCGCGGCGGCTCATCGGTGCCTGGATGGTGCCGCCCTTCTCACTGTGCATGCGCGCGCCGATCCAGAGCGCCGTGTCGTCGTAGACGAAGCGCACCTCGATGCCGTCGGTGGGCGGTCCCCCTTCGGTCGGCTCGGCCTGCCGGAAGTCGGTGAGCGGCGTCGCGCGCTGCCAGAACGCCTCGTCGAGGCGTCCGTCAAGCTTCACGCTCCCGGTGTCGACCCGCATGGCCTGCGCCTGCTTCGGCGGTGCGGCAGGCGCCTGGGGAGACTGCCCCGCAGCCACGGTCACGGATGCGAGCAGACAGAACACGGACAGGAACGAAACAATTCGGTGCATGTAACCAGCTGGAAGGAATAAGACGCGCGATGCTAACACGAACGGGTCCGGCTGAAGCCGGACACTACGACCGTCCGCTGCAGCCGGACCCTACGACGCATCCCATAGGAACTGCAGCACGCTGAGGGCCGCGATCGGCACCGCGTCCGCACGCAGGGTGCGCCCGCCTAAGGAAACCAGATGCAGCCCGCGCGCCGCGCCCAGCGCGCACTCCGGCGGGTCCCACCCGCCTTCGGGGCCGACAACGACGGCGGCGGTGTGGGGCACCGGGCGGTTGCGGTAGGCGGAGATCGGCTCTGCCCCGTCGAGCCCGGGCTCGACAAGCATCAGGCGCACATCCTGCGGCGGTTCGCCGAGCCAGGTCTCGAAGGTGAGCGGCATCAGGACGTCGGGCAGCACCGCCCGCTTCGATTGCTTCGCTGACGCCAGGGCAATGCGCTGCCAGCGGTCGCCGCGGTTACCGCGCATGAGGGCGGCCACCGTCACCTCGGCACGCGTGGTGACGATGGGCTGGATGGCGGTCACCCCGAGCATCACGGCGTCGCGGATGACATCGTCCATCTTGTCGCCCTTGAGCACGGCCTGGACCAGGGTGATCGGCGTCGACGATTCGACGGCCGGAGTGATGCGGGCGATCAACTGGACGCGGACGTCGCGCCGGGTGGCTTCGACCACGCGAGTCAGGAACTCGTCGCCGCGGCCGTTGAACACCGCGACCGTGTCGCCCATGCCCAGGCGCAGCACGCGCGTCAGGTGCTCGCCCTCGTCGCGCGGCAGCGCCACGAGCTCGTCGCCGGGATCCATCGTAGGGGCGAAAAACCGG
>Ga0114974_10001859_pt1 | contig 16507 bp, 16 predicted proteins | sample S_130206_EF_Meta_FD_87318 | JGI IMG/M metagenome (GOLD analysis project Ga0114974, IMG submission 87318) | Freshwater microbial communities from Lake Simoncouche, Canada to study carbon cycling - S_130206_EF_MetaG | ecosystem: Environmental > Aquatic > Freshwater > Lake | place: Lake... | reverse complement strand
CCACGCGTGTAAGGAACAACGCAATAGCTACAGTATTTCGAGCAACCTTCCATGATGGAAACATAAGCAGAGCCGCGAGTTTGGCGTGATGCAGGAAGATGATCAAACTTTTCTATTTCTGGAAAAGAAATATCTACCTGTGAGATACCAGTCTTACGACGTTGTGCAATTAAGTCGGAGAGGCGATGAAGCGTTTGTGGACCAAACACGACATCGACATAAGGGGCGCGACTCACAATTTGCTGACCTTCTTGACTGGCTACGCAGCCACCAACACCAATCAATAAATCAGGCTTTGATTTTTTGAGTTCACGTAAGCGCCCAAGATCAGAAAAAACTTTGTCTTCCGCTTTTTCCCGAATCGAGCAGGTATTGAGTAGAACGACATCCGCATCTTCTGGGGTATCGGTCATGATCATGCCCTCATTGGCATGTAAGAGGTCGGCCATCTTGCCCGAGTCGTACTCGTTCATCTGACAGCCAAAGGTCTTGATATAAAGCTTTTTCATATGCCGTTCTCAGGTTTATAACTGGGGGCGAAGCACAGATTTTACGGGATATAGTTTTAAAACAGGCGGTAAGCCAAAATAGCTACCAAAGTAGGCGGTATAGCCGCTATTAAAAGGTACAGGGCTGAGACTTTGGCATTGGGGAAGTACTCCCGCAAAATCGCCATACCCGCTGGATTGGGTGCGTTAGCGATAACAGTTAATCCTCCGCCAGCCACTGCACCACCCAATAAAGCCAGCTTAAATTCGTGAGAGGTGCCTGTTACCAAAGAGCCAAGATAAGTAAGGGCGGCATTATCAGTAATGGCGGTAAGTGCCAGACTGCCGTAGAAGACTGCGGTTGGGCTCATACTCTGTAAGGTCGGTTGTAACCACCATCCTTGCAATGATCCTAAGACTACTAAGCCGCCCAAGAAGAATCCTACTAAGAGTGCTTCTTTCAGAATTAATGGGCTTTGATGTGTTGGATAGGCGGTTGTGTATCCAATAAAAAAAAGGAGTAACCACAGAAATATAATGATGTCATGAGCAAAAAACACTATACCAAGCAAAAAGAGTAGATGTACTAAGACCACGGTGAAGGGAATATTAGCAGGCCTGTTGCTCTCTTGAGGATCAAGGAGTTGACGATGAAATAAGAGCGTAACTCCAAGCGCGTTAATAAAAATAGCAATACTAGATTCAATGCCAAAGTTGGCGAACATGAAGGCAGAGCTCCAGCCCCAGGTTTTAGCAACCATGAGTACAGGAGGCGCAGCAAAATTGGTGAGCGTTCCACCAATGGAGATATTGACGAAGAGAACGCCAATCGTTGCAAACATCAATGTGACTGACGGTTTATTTTTATAGACAAGGTCTCGTAATAAAAATGCGGCAAGCGTCATCGCCGCTGGTTCAGTGATGACAGAACCTAATAATGGTGTGACTGACAAGGTTAAGAAATAAAGAGCGGGTGCGCTTCGAATGCGCAATAGTGTCTGTAAGCCCTTACCTAAGTAATGAAGAATTTGCGTAGCGAAATAGAGGACCGGTTTACTCGCCGCTACAATCATAATGGCGAAAACAAACAGGGGCTCTGTGAAATTGCGACGATCTAAAAATGATTTGGCAGTATCTAAACTTTCATTGAGGCTCATGTAGATAACGAGAATTGCTGCCCAAAAACCAAAGACAACTTCAACTTCACCTAATAGATGCCATAAACCAGCATGTTTTGGTGATTTATTAGCAAGAATTTCAAAATAGCCAGTACAAAAAGTGTGTAAGACGGCAACAGCAAAGAGAATGCTTGCGACTAGTTCGGTCGGGGTAAAGTTCATAGCAGAATATTAGCAGGTGCTTCAATACATCAAGAGGTTATTACTTAAGGAGATTTTAATGAAATTAAAGATTGGATACGAAGAGCTGATTGCTCGGGCAATGGGGGAAATTGAAACATTAACGCTTGAGCAAGCAGAGCAATTATTAAGTGATTCCAACACCGTTTTTGTGGATATCCGTGATGTTCGAGAATTAGAGCGAGAGGGGATGATTCCGAACGCATTTCACGCCCCAAGAGGAATGTTGGAGTTTTGGGTTGACCCTGATAGCCCTTATTTCAAACCCATCTTTGGGGAAGGTAAGCGTATCGTTTTATATTGTGCTTCCGCATGGCGTTCATCCCTATCCACCCAGACCTTGCAAAACATGGGTTTGTCAGATGTTTGTCATTTAGAGGGTGGATTTAGCGCTTGGAAAAAAGCAGGCTTGCCCGTTCAAGAAAAGAGTGCCAAGTCACAGTCGTAAAGTAAATCTAGAATGGATTGTTTTAATACAGGTATTACTTAAAAATATTGAAAGGTCCTTATGAGAAAAGTAGTGTCACAGTTCGGTGAGGGTCCACTCCAGCAAAAGCTGAGTACAGGTGATTTACATTATTTATCTGATGCTGAGATTTCAAAAGGCGGGAGCGGGACAGGGCCATCGCCCCATGAATATTTAGGTGCAGCATTAGCAGCTTGCACCAGCATGACCTTGAAGATGTATGCAGAGCGAAAAGCAATCCACTTAAAAAATGCAATAGTGACTGTAGATATCGAACGCCATAATGATGTCGAAATATTGACACGACATATTGAGTTGGTGGGTGACCTAGATGGTCAACAAAGAGAGCGTCTTTTGGAGATTGCCCAGAGATGCCCCATTCATAAGGCGCTGGCTGGCGAGATCCAAATAAAAACCCAGCTGGTAAATTAATACGAGCTGGATTTTTTAAAACAATTAATCAACAGAATTTGTTGAGTCTGTAATCAGAATGCTTAGTTAGGTGCGTTAGCAGGCTTTTTGTTTTTACCAGCATCATAGCCAGCGTTATATTCAGAAGCCTGTTCTTTTTTGTATGCATCATAGATATAGCCAGATGCCGCACCCACTGCTGCACCACCCACTGCACCCCAAATTGGGTTGCCGTGGAAAATAGCTGTGCCGATAGCGCCAGCAGTAGCACCAATAGCGCCGCCGGAGACAGTGCGTTGCTCAGTATTGCTCATATTAGAACAGCCTGCCATCGCTAGTGTTGCTGCGGTAATTGCAATAATTTTTTTCATATCAACTAATCCTCTGAATGTAATTTGAATAAGCTCGTGTGCTTAGATTATTTTTTGCCGCAAGGAAAGCGCATTGCTAGGTAACCAAGTGCAGTTCCTGCAGCAGGCTTATCAGCAGTCTGTGGATTTTCGCCAGCCCACTTTACAAAATCAGCAATGACATCGTCACGCTTTGGTCCAGGTTGATTTACGCAAATAAAAGGTCTAGCGCTTTGTGGGTGACGTGTTGCAAGATAGGTATCGTAAATTGCGCTGGTGTAGCCAATGCAGAAGCTGCGAGATTCTGGGCTTGCAGGAAGTTTGCAAGTGTCGACTAATTCTTGGGTGCTCAAAACTTTGATTGGAGCCTGGGCCTGGACAGCACCAGAAATTGCGCCAAGAGTGGCTAAAAGAACGAGAATTTTTTTCATTAGTTTTCCTTGGAGTGTATTTAGAATGATCATAAACCATCTTAAATATTGAGATATGCACTATTTTAGTGCGTATTGAGCTTAAGTGGTTTTTGGTATTCCCCATAATGATGCATAAAAAAGAGGGGAAATTTCATGGAAGTCTTGAAATCGGGAAGTGATGTCTTATTCATTTTGCTTGGCGCCATCATGGTCTTAGCAATGCATGCGGGGTTTGCATTCTTAGAATTGGGTACTGTTCGTAAGAAAAACCAAGTCAATGCCCTAGTCAAAATTTTGGTGGACTTTGCAGTCTCGACCATTGCTTATTTTTTTATTGGCTACAGCATTGCTTACGGCGTGAGCTTTTTTTCGGGCGCAGAATTATTAGCCCAGAAGAATGGTTATGAGTTAGTCAAGTTTTTCTTCTTACTCACATTTGCTGCTGCGATTCCAGCCATTATCTCTGGGGGTATTGCTGAGCGAGCTAAATTTAATCCGCAACTCATCGCTACTTTTGTATTGGTTGGCTTCATATATCCCTTCTTTGAAGGAATTGCATGGAATCAGCACTATGGAATTCAGGCCTGGATAAAAGGTCTCACTGGTGAGGAGTTCCATGATTTTGCTGGCTCGATCGTAGTGCATGCGGTTGGCGGTTGGATTGCTTTGCCCGCAATTATTCTTTTGGGGGCACGCCGTGGTCGCTATACCAAAGAGGGTCAAATCTCAGCACATCCACCATCTAGCATTCCATTTTTAGCCTTAGGCGCTTGGATATTGGCGGTAGGTTGGTTTGGTTTTAATGTGATGAGCGCGCAGACTATCGACAAAATTAGTGGCTTGGTTGCAATGAACTCTTTAATGGCGATGGTTGGCGGAACCCTAGCTGCATGTGTGGTGGGTCGTAACGATCCTGGTTTTACCTACAACGGCCCACTTGCTGGATTAGTCGCAGTATGTGCGGGCTCTGATTTAATGCATCCCATCGGAGCATTGTTTGTTGGTTTAGTTGCCGGCGCCTTATTTGTTTACATGTTTACCTTGGTGCAAAACCGTTGGAAGCTTGATGACGTGTTGGGTGTGTGGCCGCTGCACGGTTTATGTGGGCTCTGGGGTGGCTTAGCAGCTGGTATTTTTGGCACTAAAGCACTTGGTGGTCTTGGCGGTATCACCTTTACCGGTCAATTAATTGGTAGTGCAATTGGTATTAGCATTGCTGTAGTTGGTGGTTTTATAGTCTATGGCGGACTAAAAGTCATCATGGGTATTCGGATGTCGCAAGAGGAAGAATATGAAGGCGCTGATTTAAGTACGCATCGTATTTCTTCAACACCAGATCGTGAGCCAAGCTGGTAATGCTTGCTTGCATATATGGCCTGATTCATCCCTATAATGAGTCATGGCTATATATGAACTAGACGGAATATCCCCCCTGTTATCTGAGGGTGCATGGGTTGCTGAAAGTGCCGAAGTCATCGGCAAAGTAGAGCTCCATCACAATGCCAATATTTGGCCAAAAGTGGTGGTTCGAGGCGATAACGATCTCATTCAAATCGGAGAAGGTAGCAATGTTCAGGACGCCTCAGTTCTGCATACCGACCCTGGCTATCCTTTGATCATCGGCAAGAATGTCACAGTTGGTCATCAAGTCATGCTTCATGGTTGTCAGGTCGACGATGGAAGTTTGATTGGTATTGGCGCAGTGATTCTGAATGGCGCTAAGATCGGTAAGCACTGCTTGGTGGGTGCGGGCGCACTGGTTACTGAAGGTAAAGAGTTTCCGGATGGCTCGATGATTTTGGGTTCTCCAGCCAAAGCTGTAAAGACACTAACGCCAGAGCAAATATCAGAGATCGAAGCGATCGCAGGGCGCTATGTTAAAAATGCACAGCGCTATCTCAAGACGCTGAAAAAGATTTCTGAATGATTTCCTAGATAATTTTTATATTTACTTTGGTAATGGCAATGCAGTTTTATAGCGTACTTGCTTGAGAGCAAAGCTAGAGCGAATTTTTTCAATGCCTGATATTGGCGTTAGTTGTTCTAAGATAAATTTTTCGAGTGCGCCCATATCCGCAACAGCAACGCGGATCAAATAGTCGCTATCGCCAGTCATTAAATAGCACTCCATGACTTCATCGTGCTCTGAAATCCGTTGCTCAAATTCAGCCAAGGCTTTTTTGGATTGTTCTTTTAAGCTAATGGAGATAAACACGTTTAACCCAAGCCCCAAGCTCTTTGGGTCGGCAAGTGCGACGTAATTTCGAATGACACCTTTATCTTTCAGGGCTTTAACTCGCATGAGGCAGGGCGATGGCGATAAATGAACCCGCTTAGCGAGCTCTACATTGCTATGAGAACTGTCATTTTGCAGTTCATTCAATATTCTGATATCTATTGGATCTAGCTTCATAAAAACCTTAAAAAGTTAAATTGACAGCATATTATGCTAAATAATGAAATTTAACCACAATAATTAGCATCCTATTTTGATCACAATATAACAAAATATCAGCATCGATAGACCTGTTTGCTGGAGAGAGTTGTGGGTGTTGAACTTGTCCTTCCCAAGATTGAGAACGTACTACAAATCAATGATCAAGCCTTTTTGAGCCAAACGGGTTTGCATTCTGATGCTTGGGCTAGTCCTTTGGCAAGAAAATTTGCTCGTCAATTTGGTGTTGATATTCATCAAGTACGAGGAAGCGGACAAGGAGGTCGAGTCACAAAAGAAGATATCGGGCAATTTATTAAGAGCTCAATGTTGGCTAGAGAAACTTCTAGTGCTCCTGTTGCTGGGGGAATTGGTGGTTTAGATATATTGCCTTGGCCAAAAGTCGACTTTACTAAGTTTGGAGAAGTCGAGCGGCAGGTGCGTAGCCGAATTCAAAAAGTATCGGCTGCCAATCTTGCGCGCAACTGGGTCATGATCCCGGCAGTAACCTATCACGATGATGCTGATATTACTGATCTTGAAGAGTTTCGATCTGCATTAAATAAAGAGAATCAAAAAGATAACCTTAAGCTGACTTTGCTTGCCTTCTTGATTAAGGCGGTAGTCGCTGCACTTAAGAAATATCCCATATTCAACTCTTCTCTCGATGGCGAAGACCTCGTTTTGAAAAAGTATTTTCATATTGGTTTTGCAGTCGATACTAAAAATGGTTTAGTAGTGCCAGTGATTCGCAATGTCGATCAAAAAGGTATTCGCGAGATTGCCAAGGAGACTGCAGAATTAGCAATCTTGGCCAGAGAGGGAGGGCTCAAGCCGGATCAGATGCAAGGTGCTAGCTTCACCATCTCATCCTTGGGCGGTATTGGCGGCACTTACTGTGCCCCAATCGTGAATGCACCTGAAGTAGCGATTTTGGCAGTCAACAAATCGGTAATGAAGCCATTTTGGGATGGCTCGCAGTTTATTCCACGATTGATTTGCCCGCTTTCAATGAGCGCAGATCATCGAGTAATTGATGGCGCAATCGCTACACACTTCACTACTTATCTCACTCAGTTGTTGGGTGATTTTCGTAAAGTCATGTTATGAACTTAGAACTTAGAAAGTTACAGAGGAATCCTTTATGAATGCTCCAGACATTAAAAAATACTTAAATCTTGAGCACATCGATACTGATCCAGCAGAAACTGACGAGTGGAATGACGCATTCATAGATTTACTGGCTTCTGGAGATGGTAACCGCGCTAAATTTATTTTAGATAACTTAGTAAAGCTAGCCAATAAACATCAAATTAATTGGGTGCCAGATTTAGTGACCCCTTACGTCAACTCCATTCCGGTCGATCAGCAACCGCCTTTTCCAGGCGATCTTGCCATTGAAGAAAAACTCGCTTCTTTGATGAGATGGAATGCTTTAGCGATGGTTGCAAAAGCGAATGAGGCTTATGGAGAGTTAGGTGGACATATTGCAAGCTATGCTAGTGCTGCCGATTTATTTGAGGTGGGTTTCAATCATTTCTTTCGCGCCAGAACAGAAAGTGGCGAGGCTAAAGATCGTGGCGATTTAGTTTTCTTTCAACCTCATAGTGCTCCAGGAGTATATGCACGTGCCTATTTAGAGGGAAGACTCTCTGAAAATGATCTTGCTCACTATCGACGTGAAATTACTGCGCCTGAGTCTGGAGCAAGGGGTTTATCCAGTTATCCCCACCCTTGGTTAATGCCCGATTTTTGGCAATTTCCAACAGGTTCAATGGGAATTGGACCTATTAGCTCGATTTATCATGCGCGCTTTATGCGTTATCTCAGTGATCGCAAATTATTAGATTGCAGCAGTAGAAAAGTGTGGGGTGTATTTGGTGACGGGGAAATGGATGAGCCAGAAAGTATGAGCGCTTTGACATTGGCATCTAGAGAGAAGCTCGATAATTTAGTTTGGGTCGTCAATTGCAACTTACAACGCTTAGATGGTCCAGTGCGAGGTAATGGCAGAATTATTGATGAGCTCGAAAAACTCTTTAGAGGTTCTGGCTGGAATGTGATCAAATTAGTTTGGGGCAGCGATTGGGACGGACTCTTTGCTAGAGATACCACTGGAGCATTAGTAAAAGCTTTTGCACAAACGGTTGATGGACAAATGCAAACATTTGCAGCAAAAGATGGCAGCTTTAATCGTAAGAATTTCTTTGGTCAAAATGAAGAATTAGCCCATCTTGCGCAAGGCATGACGGACGATCAAATCGATCGGCTTAAAAGAGGCGGTCATGACCTTGTCAAAATTTATGCTGCCTATCAAGCAGCAGCCAATCATCTTGGTCAACCTACCGTGATATTGGCTCACACCAAAAAAGGCTATGGCATGGGCCATGCTGGGCAAGGAAAAATGACAACCCATAGTCAGAAAAAATTGGATGGAGATGCATTAATTGAATACCGCAATCGTTTTAATTTACCTTTGACCGATGAGCAGGCAACAAGCTTGACCTTTTTTAGGCCCGATGAAAATAGCGAAGAGCTAAAGTACTTAAAAGAGCGACGTCATCAGCTTGGCGGTCAGATACCAAAGCGTTATTCAGATTGTGAGCAATTAAAAGTACCTGACATACATTCGTATGCAGCTTTTGCCATGAAGCCTGAGGCAAAAGAGATGTCGACCACGATGGCGTTTGTCAGGATGTTGGGAAATCTACTAAAGGATAAAGAGCTTGGTCCCAGGGTTGTGCCAATTGTGGCTGATGAGGCCCGTACTTTTGGTATGGCTAATTTATTTAAGCAAGTAGGAATTTACTCCAGCGTTGGTCAACGCTATGAGCCAGAGGATATTGGTTCAGTATTAAGCTACCGTGAAGCATTGGACGGACAAATTTTAGAAGAGGGTATTAGTGAGGCAGGTGCTATTGCAAGTTGGACGGCTGCTGCCACTAGTTATAGCGTTCATGGAATTGCGATGCTGCCTTTTTATATCTATTACTCAATGTTTGGGTTTCAGAGAATTGGTGATGCAATTTGGGCGGCGGCTGACCAGCGTGCTAGAGGGTTTCTATTGGGCGCGACCTCTGGCAGGACAACATTAGGCGGCGAAGGTTTGCAACACCAAGATGGTAGCAGTCATTTGGTTGCCGGAACCATTCCGAACTGCAAAGCGTATGATCCTGCTTTTGCAGGAGAGTTGGCGGTGATCGTAGACCGAGGTATGCATGATATGTTGGTTGATCAAAAAGATTTGTTCTACTACATCACTCTCATGAATGAAAATTACCCTCAGCAAGACTTGCCTGATAATGCAGCCGAGGATGTGATTCGTGGTTGCTATAAATTAAAGACCGTTAAAGCGTTGATTGGGGATACTGAATCGCATGTCAGTTTGTTAGGCTCTGGGGCGATCATGACTGAAGTGCTAAAGGCGGCAGATATGCTTGCTAATTCTGGAGTTAATGTTGATATCTTTAGTGTGACCAGCTGGAGTGAGTTATCAAGAGATGGCAAAGCAAAAGAGCAGGCCAGACTATCGGGTGAGACTGCTAATGAGCCGGCATTTATAAGCCAGATACTCTCTCAAGGCCGAGGTCCGATCGTAGCTGCTACGGACTATGTTCACTTACTACCAGAGAGTATTCGCGCCTACGTGCCTGAAGGAAGAAGGTATATTACGCTTGGTACCGATGGCTTTGGTAGAAGCGATACACGAGCTGCATTAAGAGAATATTTTGGTGTTAATGCAGATAGTATTAGTAAGGCGGCAACAGAATCGCTCAGAAAATAATGTTTTCTACCTCCATCACTTATGATGACCTTTGTATTTGACAAAATGACTGGAGATTTTTGATGTCCCTGATTCAAAAGCTTAAAGCGCGGGCTGCTAATAACAATCCTGTGCGTGTAGGCATTATCGGTGCAGGTAAATTTGGTTCTATGTATCTTTCTCAAGTACCAAGGACTCCAGGCATTCATTTAGTTGCAGTAGTTGATTTATCTCCGACGCGCGCAAAGGAGTCTCTTGCTCGTGTGGGCTGGGATGCATCGCGATATAGCGCTACATCAATGCAAGATGCTGCTAAGTCAGGAGCTACCTTTGTGACTGACGATGCAGAAAAAATGATCGCCAGTGAGCATATTGATATCGTGATTGATTCCACCGGTAGCCCGGCGGCTGGTATTCGTCATGCTTTACTGTGTTTTGATCATCGTAAGCACATCATCATGGTCAATGTGGAGGCAGATGTTTTAGCAGGACCTTTGCTTGCGCGTAAAGCTGCAGAGGCTGGCGTCATTTACTCAATGGCTTCGGGTGATCAGCCTGCTCTGATTGCAGAATTAGTAGACTGGGCAAGAACCATTGGCCTAGAAGTAGTGTGTGCAGGCAAGGGTACTAAATACTTACCCATCTATCATCAGTCCACGCCCGATACTGTTTGGGGACATTATGGTTTTTCCAAAGAGCAGGTAGCTGGCGGTGATTTCAACCCACAAATGTTTAATTCATTTTTGGATGGAACAAAGTCAGCACTTGAAATGGCTGCAGTATCTAATGCTTGTGATTTAAATCCCCCTAGTAATGGCTTAGAGTTCCCGCCTTGTGGGGTGGATGATTTGCCGCATATTTTTCGGCCGGTATCTGAAGGTGGCATCCTGACGCAAAAAGGCACTGTTGAAGTGGTGTCTTCGGTTGAGAGAGATGGCCGTCCAGTATTTAGAGATCTGCGTTGGGGAGTGTATGCCGTTTTTGAAGCACCGAGTCAATACGTGATCGATTGTTTTGCTCAATATGGCTTAAAAACAGATAGCACGGGTAAATATGCTGCAATGTATAAACCGTATCACTTGATCGGTTTGGAGTTAGGTATTTCTGTTGCGAGTATTGCAGTTCGTGGTGAGGCTACTGGAGCTACTGGTGAATGGAAGGGTGATGTTGTAGCCACTACTAAGCGTTTGTTAAAGGCAGGAGAGAAGTTAGATGGAGAGGGCGGCTTCACGGTTTATGGAAAGCTCATGACTGCTGCCGATTCACTCAAGCTGGGAGCACTGCCTATTGGCTTGGCTCACAATATGGTTCTCAATAAAGATATCCCCGCTGGCAAGCCTGTATGTTGGGGTGATGTTGATTACGACGCCAGCTTGCAGGCGATTCAATTTCGACGGGAAATGGAAAAACTATTTCTTGTTTAAATTGTAAGTGGTTATAGTGCGATGGTTCCAGATGAGCCATATTCCAGATGAGGCGATCAAGATCATGCCGACGATGCTTAAGCCGTCAGGAAGCTCTCCAAAAATAAGGTAGCCATATCCAACGGCCCAAAGTAATTGCAAGTAAACCAGTGGGGTTAATTTATAAGGGCGTGTTGTATAGAATGCCAACACAATTAGAAGATGTGCAATGCCACCTAAAATCCCAATCATTCCTAATATGACATATTGAAATGTAGGTAGCGAAGGCAAGGGCTCTGAATAAGGGAGCAAGATGCTAGAGATCGCAAGACCAACTAATCCGCTGTAAAAGAAAGTGGTGTATGCCGAATCCTGCACTAACTTTCTGGTGGATAACTGAAAAATGGCATTGAGAAAAGCCATGAGCACTAGTAGCGTTGCAGCGATATGAAAAATGGCTGAACCCGGTCTAGCGATAAAGAGTATTCCTAAAAAACCCACGCCTGCAACTAGCCAGTCTTTGAGCTCGACTCGCTCACCTAATATAGGCCCCGACAAGATAGCTACCCAAATAGGCGCTGTAAATGTAATTGCTGATGCTTCGGCTAGTGGAAGCCAATGCAGTCCAGTAAAAAATAAAGCAGATGTTGCAACTAGTAAGCACGATCTAAACAGTTGTAGTTTCAAGTTTTCGGTCTGCCAAAACCCCTTACCTAAAAAATACCAAGCAATTGGAATGGCAAGGAGTGTCTGACCTAAAAATCGAGACCAAATGATCGTAATCAAACTGATATCTTGAATCAGAATTTTGGCGATTGCATCTACTGTAGAAAAGCAGATACCACTCAGAATGAAAAAGAAAATTGGAGATTGCATTATGGAGTGACGCCTGCTTTAGAAAAAATCCACTCATTAAAGAGTTTAATTTTTTGACTATTTTGAGTATTAGACCGATACGATAGAAAATGAGTTCTATCAGTAGTGGGTAAAAAGATTTTTTGCCCAAGCTCTACGAGTTCGCCTCTTGAGAGCTCTCTTTCGGCAAATCTGACGCTCTCGAGAACAGCGCCAATGCCATCGACTGCAGCTGATATTGAGAGTGCTGCACGATCAAAGGACATCTTCCTAGTAGAGGGGTTTTTGAGATGGTTGATTTCAAACCACCGTTCCCAGGTGTGAAGATTAAGAGAAGACTCTATGAGCGTTAATTTACTCATCAATTCTTCTACGGAAACTGTGGGGTCTATTAAATCCGGAGAGCACATGGGAATAATTTTTTCTTCACCTAAAGATACAGAAGTGATTCCTGGTCCTGTAGGGGTAAATTGATACGAGATGGCGACATCAATTTCTTGGTTACGCAATAAATCAATTGGTTCCGCGCCTGATGTCAGGCGAATCGTAATGTCAGGATTGGCTTTAATAAATTCTGGCAGTCTTGGGCTCAGCCACTTTGCAGCAAAGCTAGGAGAACAGTGCAAGGCCAACACTTGTGAGTTCGGAGCAAGCGTTACTTCATTACATGCCGCCTCAATCACATCAAATATTCTTGAAAGGGATTCTAGAAGCCGGCGTCCCTCTGAGGTGGGTTCAACCTTGCGATTCTTGCGAAAAAATAGTGGCTTGCCAAAATAGTCTTCAAGTTCTTTAATTTGATGGCTTATTGCTGATTGAGTGAGATGTAACTCCTTAGCAGCCAAAGTGAAGCTTTCAAGCCGCGCTGCTGCTTCAAAAGCCCGCAAAAGGACATAATTTGGCATTTTTCTCATGTAAATAGTATATACATGATTTATATTCATCTATATATGAATGCTTATCGTTTGTCAAAACCCTTTGAGTAGCCCATGATTGCATTTGAATTGATTGCTGATACGAAAAGGAATTCACATGGCTGAAGTAATTGAAAAAAAACATCAAATGGACTTAGGTGGAAGAGAGTCTATTTATCAACCTGAAGATCAATCGCAGATATTTCCTTATCAGCCTAAATTCGATAATTTTGCGCAAGAGCGCCAGTATCTGAAAGAGCGTTTAGTTGCCGCTTGCCGTGCGTTTGCTTTAGAAAAGTTTGATTATGGTTTTGCAGGACATTTGACGATTCGCGATCCAGAGCATCCAAATATGTATTGGACAAATCCAATGGCAGTACATTTTGATCAGGTTAAAGTTTCTAATTTAATTTTAGCCGACCATGAAGGTAATGTCGTAGAAGGTACGCATGCATTGAATCGTGCCGGTTTTGTATTGCATGCTGCAGTACACGAAATGCATCCCGATATTCTTGCCATGTGTCATGCGCATACCGTTTATGGAACGGCATTTGCTGCGCTTGGTAAGCCATTAGATCCCATCTCTCAAGATGCAGCTGCATTTTTTGAAGATCATATGGTAATGGCAGAGCAGGCTGGTCAAGTGGCGGTTGAAGATAATGCTGGTTATCAATTTGCTGGTTCTTTGAAGAAGGTAAAGGCAGTGATTCACCGTAATCATGGTTTGCTAACAATGAGTCGTCATAGTATTGAAGCTGCAGCATTTTGGTTTATCGCATTAGAGCGCTGCTGCAAGCAGCAGATGTTGGTTGAGGCAACTGGTATCAAGCCTAATCTGTTGCCACCTGAAGTTGCGCGCTATAGCCGTGAACATGTGGGTAGTGAGTATATTGGCTGGCTGCATTTTCAGCCAATCTGGGGCTACTTAAAAGATAAACAGCCGGATATGTTTACTTAAAAAAATAACTAAGCAGTAATCCCAAAACAGAAATAAAAATCCCAGCATGACTGGGATTTTTTAATTGCTTGACATCGATTGTTCAAGCTGATGGATCAAATTTTTTCTAGCGCGTACAGTATGTAATTCCGAAAGCTCCGCAGCTTTTTGCTCATCTCCATTTTTAATCGCATCGGCAATAGCTTGGTGTTCATCCCAGATAGTTGAGCCTTGTGAGGATTGCAATACTGCACCCATCACCCGACGCAGGTGAGCCCAGTGTAAATGTGCGCTCTTGGCAATCAGTGGGTTTTCAGAGGCTTCATAGATCGCACTATGAAAAGCAATGTCTGCATCAATCAATGCTCTGACGTCTGCTTTTTCAGAAACAGAGCGACCATATTTTATTAATGCCGGATCAATCACACATTTCTTTTGAGCTGCAAGTTTTGCAGCTAAAGAATCAAGCGCACCGCGTACTTCATAGAGCTTGTCGATCCATTCAATATTTAAGGCAGTAACCTGCAATCCTCTACCAGGTGCATCTTCAACAAAACCATCATTTTTTAACATGCGCAGAGCTTGCAGTACAGGTAAGCGAGAAATATTCATTTGCTCGGCAATTTCTTCCTGGGTAATGCGGGTTTTGGGAGGAAGAGATCCATCACTGATGGCATCAAGCAAAGCCTTATAAACCGCTTCAACATAATCGGTTCGAGCTGGAAGTTTGTTGAGTTGAGACAGCATCTTTTGAGGGTTTCAATTGCCTGAAATAGTGGATTTTTGGGACTGCGCCTACTTTAAAAATATTATATACTCTGTATACAGTATACAAAGTATGTAAAACCAGTCAAAAAAACAGGAGAAGCACGCAATGGCAGGCAAACAGGAACAAGCAGAGAAAAAAGTTGGGGCCTCTGCAGGAACTTCTGAAAAACCAAAGAAATTAGTTCCCTATGGCGGTTACTACACTAATAAAGTTCCTGGTCACGATCCGGAGCTCACAGAAGTAGGTCCTGGTACGCCAATGGGCGAATACATGCGTGGCTTTTGGCATCCCGTCTGCATGTCGATTGAACTGACTGATACTCCAAAATTCTTAACGATTTTAGGTGAAGAGTTAGTGGCGTTTCGTGACGGTAGTGGAAGCGTTGGTGTTTTACATGCACACTGCGTTCATCGTGGCGCTTCGCTTGAGTATGGTCAAATTCAAGAGCATGGTATTAAGTGTTGTTATCACGGCATGGTATTCGATGTAGATGGCACTTGCTTGAATGCGCCTTTTCCTAAAGGTGAAGAGGCTGAAGCCGAAAAATATGCTTGTTCCATTCAGCAGGGTGCATACAAAGCATTCGAAAGAAATGGTTTGGTATTTGCCTACATGGGCGCGCCAGACAAAGAACCTCCGTTCCCAGAGTGGGAGACTGATTTCACAGTAGCTCCCGGTGACGAGCTCGTTCCTTATAGTAATTTCCAGCACTGTAACTGGTTACAAGTTCAAGACAATGCTGCAGATAACTTCCATACCGCTGAATTACATTCTGCTAAAAACGTAGTAGGGGGTCACTTTCAGGGCACAACGTTTGATGAGGTCGGCTCTCCAACGATGGAAGTTCACCCAGATATGCACTTTGTTCCAATTCATGGTGGGCGAGGCTTAGCCTGCTCTGGTGCGCGTCGTGTGAATAATGACAGACTCTTTATTCGTGTTCAGCATCAGGTCTTACCCAATTTGAGTTTGCATGCCTACACGTCTGAAGATGGATCGCGTAAAAAATTATTTAGTCGTTTTCATATTATTCGCTGGACGGTTCCTGTCGACGACTTTAATAGCAAGATGATTGGTTGGCGTGTAATGGGTCCTGGCATCGATACACGTGGTATTGGAAAGAAAGAGTTAGTCGGATATGAATCGATTGATTTCTTAGATGGCCAGGTTGCATTAAGAAGGCCTGAGCGTTTTGGAAATCACACCATAAACGATATTGTCGATATTCCTTCAGACCACAGAGCCCGTCCAAATTACAAGATGGCGCAATATGCGCCTGGTGACTACGAAGCCATTATTAGCCAAAGACCCATTGCAATTCATGCGCTAGAGAACCCTACGAAGTTTGATGCAGGTCCTTATTTGTTTAGAAAGATACTGCGTGATGCTGTTCGTGGTTCTAATGCAGCGGCTAGTGCAGAAGCTTTTTCTGAATGGTTAAAAGACTTTAATGGTGCACCGAATAGCTATTGCTCTGGGAATGTTTTTGAGTTGCCCATTGGAGCAACGACTGAAGAAGAGGTAGCACAAAGACGTTTTGTAGCCAAAGGCGTCATTACCATTCTCACTGAAAGTGAACAGTACAAAGGTGAAGAGCGCATCAACTTTGTGAAGCAAAAAATGGAAGAGCTTGAGCAAACTGCGAAAGCACAATTTAAGCATTAATCTATCAATCAGAAGAGATGGGCTGCGATTGCAGCCCATTCTTTTTATGGAACGAGACTAAAAAGTGAATCAAATTTCCAGTGTGGACTCTGAAGAGTTAGTGATCGAGGTTCAGAGTACTGGCCAGAAAATCACGCTGACACGTTCTGAGTCAATCATTGACGCTTTGGCAAGATCCGGTATTGATATACCTACTTCATGCCAATCGGGTTTATGCGGCACCTGTAAGACAAGATATATTAGTGGTGAGGTAGAGCATGGGGATTGTATTTTGAGTGATG
>Ga0114974_10001858_pt1 | contig 16508 bp, 5 predicted proteins | sample S_130206_EF_Meta_FD_87318 | JGI IMG/M metagenome (GOLD analysis project Ga0114974, IMG submission 87318) | Freshwater microbial communities from Lake Simoncouche, Canada to study carbon cycling - S_130206_EF_MetaG | ecosystem: Environmental > Aquatic > Freshwater > Lake | place: Lake... | reverse complement strand
CAATGAAAGCCGGTATACATATTGCCTTGGTGGGTAACCCCAATAGTGGTAAAAGTTCACTTTTCAATGCCTTAACGGGATTGAATCAAAAAGTGGGCAATTTTCCAGGCGTCACCGTGGATAAAAAAACAGGCGATCTCACTATTGGCGTTCACCCCTCTACCCTTATTGACTTACCAGGCACTTATAGCTTTTATCCAAAAAGAGAAGACGAGTGGGTGGCTTATAAGGTGCTGATGGGTGTGGATTTAGAAATCAATACCGATGTGATATTGCTGGTGGCCGATGCCAGTAACTTAAAAAGAAATTTGCTTTTTTGTAGTCAAATTATAGATTTGAAAAAGCCGGTGGTGTTGGCACTTACCATGAATGACTTAGCCGCTAAAAAAGGAATTAAAATAGATATTGCAGGCTTACAAAAAGATTTAGGCATTCCGGTTGTTGCCGTAGATGCAAGAAAAAATAAAGGATTCAATGAATTAAAAAATGCGTTGGTTGGGATAATTGAAACGCCAAGATCCAAAAATCAGGAAAGTTTTATTGACAATAAAAATTTAGCCCCTGGTGCCATTGACGCATTTAAAGCCTTATTCCCTACCACCAGTGACTATGCTGCATTGCACTACTTAATGCATCACGAAGCATTTCCATTAGAGGAAGAAATGCAAAAGAGAATTGATCAAATTGAAATTGACAATCAATTCAACCACACTAAAACCCAGGCCCAGGAGATATTACAGCGCTATGGACATATTCAGGAGATTATGAAAAACAGGGTAATCGAGCCCGATCCTACTGCAAAGAAAAAAAGAACCGACCGACTTGATAATATTTTTTTACATCGCGTAGGAGGGTATGCAATACTTTTTTCGGTATTGTTTATTTTATTTCAATCGGTTTTTTGGATGGCTAAATTCCCCATGGATGGCATTGAATGGATCTTCACCAACGTCACTACTTATTTAAATACAATACTTCCCAATGTATGGTGGGAGGACTTACTCGTAAATGGTTTAGTAGCAGGCATTGGAGGTATTGTAATTTTTGTGCCACAAATTATGATATTATTTGGCCTCATTACTTTATTAGAAGATACAGGATACATGGCGCGTATTAGTTTTTTAAGCGACAAGCTAATGCGTAAAGTAGGATTAAATGGAAAGAGTGTAATGCCTATGATTAGTGGCTTTGCTTGTGCCGTACCCGCCATTATGAGTGCAAGAAATATTGAAAATAAAAAAGAAAGACTTCTCACTATAATGGTTACACCATTTATGAGTTGCAGTGCGCGATTACCCGTTTACACCATTTTAATTTCATTGGTTATTGACAATAAATTTTATTTTGGATTTTTAAGTTTACAAGGATTGGTAATGATGGGATTGTATTTATTAGGAATTGTAATGGCCCTGCTAGTAAGCATGGTGTTAAAATGGTTTGTGAAAATAAAAGAGAAAAGTTATTTTATATTAGAGTTACCGGTATATAGAGCACCGCGTTGGGGTAATGTTTTAGTTACGATGGTACAAAAAGCAAAAATATTTGTGACGGATGCAGGTAAAGTAATTATAGTGATAAGTTTGCTACTTTGGTTTTTGAGTAGCTATGGGCCTGGGGAAGAAATGAAAAAAGTAGAGCAAACATACCTTACACAAATGGCTGCTGCGCCTAATAATAAAACGCAAATAGATAAAGAATACCACACACATAAATTAGAAAATTCTTACGCTGGTATATTAGGTAAAAGTATTGAGCCTGTCATAGCTCCATTGGGATTTGATTGGAAGATGGGGATTGCCATTGTAACTTCCTTTGCCGCGCGTGAAGTGTTTGTGGGCACCATGGCTACCTTATATAGTGTAGAAGCATCCGATAATAGTTCCTTAACCGAAAAACTAAGGGCCGCTAAACGTCCAGATGGAACACCCGTATATAGTTTGGCAGCAGCATTATCCTTAATGATATTTTATGTGCTCGCTATGCAATGTATGAGTACACTTGCTGTTGTAAAGAGAGAAACTCAAAGTTGGAAATGGCCCGCCATTCAATTTTTCATGATGACGGGCCTTGCTTATTTTATCAGTTGGGGGATGTATGTAATTGCTAAGTAAATTTTAATTACGGTTTGGCATTCGTAGAAACTAAATAGTAACTACCTGTTGAATAACTACTACCACCATCATTAAATCCAATATTACTATTATCATATGGGTTAGGAAAAGTATAACCACCTGCATGCAATCCTAACAAGCCATTACTGCTATAGTCTCCATTAGGTTCGGAATGTATATTATCTCTTAACCACCACCTACCTCCATCCTTTACCTTCCAATCTGCGGCGTTTGTTGAGCCCCCATAAGATGAACTTCTCATTACTTTATTTGTATAGCTAACAGAACCACCATTGTCTCTATAAACACCATAAGTAGTTTGGAAATAACTACTATATATTCCACCGCCAGCCTTGTTTGCCGTAATTGCAGCTAAAACTGCATTGGACATAGCTTTCCAATGGCCCTTGCTCCTAGGCATTACCAAATCTAGCCCCAAAGAAGTACCTCCATTACTTTCTGTAACTGTAGAAACAGAAGGACCAGAAGTAATAAAATAAAAATCATAACCACCACCATCCTCAGTCATATCTACATACATTTCTTTTGCGGTAGACATACTAGGAGATTTTATATAATACCAACCAGATCCTAAAGCAGGAAATTCTGTATGTAATTGTAAACCGGAAGCTGCAGCTCTAGCAATTGTTGATCCATCATTTGCAATTAATGTTGTGAATTTAACATTAGGACCATAATAAGTGTAACTACCTATCGTGATAAATGTTCTTACATAATAAGTAGTTCCATTGGTTAAGCCCGTTAAATTAGATGTCATCACTCCAGTTGTCGTTGCTCCATCTATAACTTTACTATTACTTATAGTCGGATTCATGGTGGTACTCCAACAAGCGCCTCTTTCAATAATATTTGAAAAACTAGTTGATATGTTAGATGTATAAGTAGCAGTTGTATATAATATGTTTGAAATAACGCCAGCACTAATTTTTGGAGCGGGCACTTTACCTAATACCCAATTGGATGTACTTCCAGTCATTGCAAAATTATATAAGCTATATAAAACTTCAAATTGACCTGGCGCATACACTATATTATAATTAGAGGAAGAAAAAGTTCCACCGGTTGCAGCAGAAGGCGTTAAAGTATATAATCCAGGAACATCATTTGCAGCCGTTCCACTTGTTGCACTTAATGTTACAGAACCAATGGTTTCTCCATTCATTAATCCTACAGAAGAAAAACCAGTAGACCCAGCACCTAAAGTAATTTTTGATCCATAGAATTTTTGGAAATAGCTAGCGGTAACTGTTAATGGTCCAGCAGCAACATAACTGGTGGCAACCGGAATAGAAACCATATCAGCTGCATCACTGGTTAAATTAACCGTACCGGAAAAATTACCAACGCCTGCCGTACTTTTCAATCTGATATATGTATTGGTGGAAGCAATATTACCACCAGTTGCATTAATGGTTAATGTGCTTGCAAATCCCGAACTCGCATTACTAGAAACTTCAAATCCATTGGGAGGTGTCACTAAAATATTTTGAATAATATATTGTCCAGATACATTTACAGTCCTAGTTGCGGAAGCAATGCCATAAGTGGTATTCAAACTTTCAATGGAATTTGTAGTAGAACTTATAATTGGTTTGCGAACCGAAATAGTCATAGTATAAACATCGCTATAATTAATGCCACCAGACTTATTTAAATTATAAGCACGTACTCTAACACTTGCATTTTCAACTAAAGCTGTTGGTGTTCCTGAAATTACACCACTTGTTGCGTTAATGGTTAACCCAGTTGGCAAAGCATCCAAAGCTTCGTAAGCAATAGCCCTGCCACCCGTATTGGTTGGTGTTGCAGTGATACCTGCATAGTTAATATAAAAAATGGAAGGGGAAGGATAGGTTATAGATGGAGGCAGTGTAGTAATATTTACATTAGCAACATAAGTATAATTACAACTACCTTTTGTGTAATTATAACTTATTGCATACACACCACTTGTACTTAATCCAGGGGTAAAGGATCCCGATGTTTGATCAAAAAATAATCCAGATGGACTTGAAGAAAAAGTTCCTGTTAATGGACCTATAATGTAATTTACTTTTTTAAGACCCATATCGGTCTCATCAAAATTATATGCACCATAAGAAACACTAGTATAATTATCCTCTAAAACAGTCACTTTTACTTTAGCAGTATTAATACATCCCACACCTCCCGTTCCTACAACTGTATATGTAGTTGTAGTCATTGGATTGGCTACCGGATTGGCAATAATGGTACTTGATAAATTGGTTGCAGGACTCCAGGTAAAATTGGTCGCACCCGTTGCTGTAAGTGTTATTGGGCTTCCAGGACAAATTGTTTGGTCTGCAGACACTGCAACTGAAGTTCCAGTAACGGAACCAGATGTAGGTGTCTTTTTAGCTAAATTATATCCCATGCCCGTTCCACCTAAATAAAAATTATCCCCAACAGGATATGGACAAGCCAATAATTGAAGTGAATTTGTTGAGACCACATTGTTACTTAATCCTCCTCCGTATATTAATGTAGTAATATCTATATTTGCTGGACATGCTTGCGCTGTTAAAGTTCCAATACTGTTTACATTATTGCTTAAACCCCCTGCAAATATTTTAGATTCAATTATTGGATTTTCTGGACAAGCCCCCGTTGTTAAATAATTGGTGGAAACAACGGCATTGGATAAGCCCCCAGTATACATATTTGTATAAGTTACTACTCCTGTATTTGTTGCACAGTTATTTGTAATAGTAATAGAAGCTGTAGTTGTGCTAGAGCAAGTGCTTCCATAGGTATAGGTTACAACATAAGTTTGCGTTGTTGCACTGTATGTTTTTATGGCGCCTGATTTAGTATCAATGGTCATTCCCGTGGATGGACTTATACTAAATGTTCCATTTGTTAACCCTGTAATTGTTGGATATTGATATTGATTGGTGCTTTGGGTATTACATGCAGAAGTAGGATACGTAATGGTCGTGTTGCCATTATCAATAACTTGAATTGAAACCGTTCCTACATTTCTGCATCCCGCGGAAGCACCAGAGGCAGTGACGGTGTAAACAGTATTCTGTGTAGGTTTTGCAGTGGTATTCTGAGTATTGGTAGTGGTTATATCAGATCCAACCGATTGTGTCCAAACATAGGAAGTTGCTCCAGAACCTGTTGTAGTTAATGAAACGCAATCTCCTTTTAAAATTGAATAATTGTTTGCAGCAGCAGCAATAAATGGTCCGCTACTATTTGTTGTGGTGTTATTCACTATACCTTTAGAAGAACCAACTGTTATAGGACTTCCTACATAAAAGTTTGAATTTTCAGGGATTGGGCAAGATAGTTTACTAATTTGCGTAGTATCGTATCCTCCACCATTACCTCCTGCATAAATTAAATATTCTAAATTTATGGTAACTGGGCAGGCTGCTTTATTTATTTGAGTGGTATCATATCCACCACCATTGCCTCCAGTATAAATTAAAAAATCTGAGTTTACAATAAATGAACAAGCTGTTTTACTTATTTGAGTAGTATCATAACCCCCACCATTACCTCCGGCATAAAACAATAAGGTATAGTCAAGCGTATAAGTACAGTTTGAAAGGCTAATTTTTGCAGAATCATATCCGCCGCCGCTTCCTCCTGTATACTGTGCCTGAATTGTTTTTATGCCAAAAAACATGAAAACAACTAATAATATATAAAGCTTATTGCTCAACTAATTTGAATAAAATATTTATGGATAAATCATAGTTCTTACACCTCTACCACCCACTGTCCATGCAGTATTAGTGTTACCATTCAAATCATCTCCTGCATATAGAGTTCGGTCTGATACCCTAATGTAATCTTGATTATAGTTAAAGGAACCGCCTCTTAAAATAGTTCCACTGTTGGTTCCTCCATTAGCCGGCCAACCCGAAACATTTGCTAAACCAATATTGGTAAGTGCGCCATCCCCATTGGCTGTTGTAAATGTTGAATAATCATATCCACTGCCTCCACCTACACATTGCTCCCAAACATTCCCTCCCATTTCCATAATCCCATAATAAGTTGCACCTGCTTGTGTTCTAGTTGCATTTGGATAAGCAGCTGGTGCACCTGAACGCATTGGTGACCAAGTACTCCAATCGGCCCAACTGTAAGTAGCTGGACCTTGTTGACCCCAAGAATTATATGATTCATTGGCAGCTGAATAGTTGCTACCAGAAGTTGTTTGATAAATAGTTGTATTGCCCCAAGGATACTCATTAGCAACTGCATTATTAGCTGTCCCTGCATTATTTCCTCTGCAAGCTTTTTCAAATTCAAATTCACTCATAGGTCTTAGTCCAGACCAGTCCAAATACGATGCTAAATCCTGCCAATTAATTTGATGCATTGGCCTGTAATAGGACCCCCCACCTTGGGTAAAAGTAGCTGGCACTGTGTTATACGTTCCCGCAACTGAAACGGTAACGTTTAAGGTTTGCCAACCATCTGTAAAACCTGCACCTACATTATTAGGATAATTTGCACCCCTTTTAGCAAGTTTTTTTGCTTGTTGATCATATGTTAAGCAATTTAAAAAATCAACATAAGCACTTACTGCTAATTCATACTTCATACAATAGTATCCATTATATCCTAATGGAAAAGTACTTGGTAGTGCACTTGGGCAACCATATGTAAAACTGTTACAATAAACTGTGGATACTCCCAATCCGGAATTTTGTTTATTTGCATCTATTAATAAAGGCGTACTTGCATTGTTACCAGCAGAAAAGTTATTTGAATTCGTTGATCTTCCGTCACCTAAATAATAGCTGCCCTGAGGGACATAAACCATTTCCATACCCATTACTTTAAAGTTGTCATTTGCTCCAGTAGTAATTAATGGACTTGTATTAGAAGCTGTGGTATTTAATTTTAAGGTTATTGTTGTAGAAGTGATGTTACCTGTAGCCGTTGCAGTTGAAGCTCTTCTAATAAAAACACCCATGCCATCACTCGTTGCATCAACTGTTAACAACGCGCCTGAGTTGGTATGATCAGCCGATGTAGTACTTAATAATTGAGATGCCCAAATATTAGTAGCTGAACAAGCTTGTCTTTTTACAAAAACCCAAACCGCATCCCAATTGGAAGGACCTGTAGTTAATCTCCAGCTATTTTCCCATGAAATGGTAAACGTTACTGTATTGTTTGTTGAATTAAAACTCGTGTTTGCAATATTTAAATTATTTGCATTGGCAAATTGCGTTACAAACAATAAGAATAAAATGATCGCTATATTTTTCATAAAAAAAATTTTAAATATTTTAATAAGTTCTTGCACCTCTACCGCCAATATACCTTTGTCTTGTGTTTGGTGCATTTTCACTACTACCCGCATAATAAGCTCTGTCAGAAACTTGATATTGGAAATAACTTGATGTGGATACAAAGTGTCCACCCTTTAAGATCGTTCCGCTTGTTGTCCCTCCGTCAGTTGGCCATCCAGTAACATTTGCTATGCCTGTGCTAGATAATACGCCGTCACCATGAATTGTTGATCTAAAATTTGAATAATCATATCCTGCACCTCCTCCAACACACTGTTCCCAAAGATTGCCTGCCATCTCCATGACTCCATAATAAGTAGCTCCTGCTTGTATTCTATTGCTTGTTGTTGTTGCTGCAAAACCTGGTCTAACAGGACCTTGATCATCCCAATTTCTGCAAGGTCCATCATAAACAGGCCAAGTAGTGGAAGCACCCCATTGCGCATAAATATAATTACCTGCATTTCCGCCATTCATAATGGTGTTGCCCCAAGGATACTCAAATGCAACAGGTGCATTAGCGGTACCACCATTATTGCCTCGACATGTTTTTTCAAATTCAAATTCAGTCATGGGTCTTAATCCACTCCAATCTAAAAAGGCAGTTAAGTCCTGCCAGTTTAAACAGCCCATTGGAATATATGGATATGAGCCGCCAAAAACTGCCGACTTAGTATTATAAGTACCAGCACCATTTGTTATTGTAAATACACTTATTGAGCCCCAATTCGAATATCCATGAAATGGAATTGGAGGAGTAGCATTTGGTAAATAAGCTGAATTAGAAACTTTTAGTCTTTCTGCTTGCTGATCATAGGTAAGTGTATTAAGATATTCTATAAATGGCCCTTGTAGTATTTCATATTTCATAGAATAAAAACCATTATAACCAAGTGGGAAGGTAGTTGGCAGTGGCATGCTACAACCATATGTATTAGAACTGGTATAGTTTGAAGCAGCACCTAACCCATTTACATTTTGAATATCATTTGTAATTTTTAATGGAGAGGTAGTACCACTTGCAACAAAGGCTCCATTGGTGGAGCTTGTTCGGCCATCTCCAATATAAAATTCACCTTGTGGTATATATACCATTTCAATCCCAATCACTTTAAAATTATCTGTAGTAGTAGTAGTAATACTTGGATTGGTACTTGCCAATTTTAAACTGATCGTTTGACTAGTCACGTTTCCCACCACATTAGTGCCTATTCTTTTAATATAAACCCCTACACCATCTGCACTTGGAATAACTGATACAATAGTTGAATTCACTCCAGCTACTTTGGCACTATGATCTGCAGCAGTTGTGGAAACCAGTTGATGCACCCAGTCGTTATTACCAGTACATTTTTGACGTTTAATAAAAACCCATGCGGCATCGTGATTTGACGGACCCGTACTAATATTCCAACTATTATCCCACGAAATGGTAAATGTCAAAGTTTCTGCACTATACACTGGTGCAGACAATGCTAGGTTATTTGCAAAAAGACTATTCGCAAATAAAATAACGCCAATTGTAGTTAATATATATTTCATAAAATAAAATTTTAAATTTAATTTCCTCTAACTCCTCGTCCACCAATATATCTTGTTCTAGTATTTGATGCATTTTCGCCACTACCCCCATAATAAGCTCTGTCAGAAATTTGATATTGAAAATAATTTGAGGTGGATACAAAATGCCCACCCTTTAAAATGGTACCACTCGTTGTTCCACCATTTGGTGGCCAACCAGTTACATTTGCCAATCCAGCAGTTGTTAAAATTCCATCTCCATTTGTGGTAGTAAATGTCGAATAATCATACCCATTACCTCCGCCCACACATTGTTCCCAAACATTGCCAGCCATCTCCATAATACCATAATAGGTTGCACCAGATTGAGATCTATTGCTGGTGGTTGTTGCTGCAAACCCCGATCTAACAGGACCTTGATCATCCCAATTTCTACATGCACCGTCATACACTGGCCAAGTGGCAGTTGCACCCCATTGCGCATAAATATAATTACCCCCATTACCTCCGTTCATAATGGTAGTGCCCCAAGGATACTCATAAGCAACAGGTGATAAAGTACCTCTACATGCTTTTTCAAATTCAAATTCAGTCATGGGTCTTAAACCTGACCAATCTAAATATGAAGTTAGGTCCTGCCAATTCATATAGCCCATAGGTAAATGAGGATAGGCACTTGTAATAGTTGCAGGTATGGTATTATTCGTTCCTGTCGATGAATTATACAAACTTATTGAGCCCCAGTTTTCTCCATAATATTGATTTGCCGAGGTAAGCACTCTATTGCTTGAAATTTTTAGCCTAGCAGCTTGTTGATCATACGTTAGGCTATTGTAAAAATCAACCATTTGTCCTTGTAATATTTCATATTTCATACAGTAAAAACCATTATACCCAATTGGGAAAGTGGTTGGCAAAGCAATTGGCGAAGCATAAATTATAGAACTTGTATAAGTTGAATACGAACCAAGTCCAGATACATTTTGTAATGCATTTGTAATTCTTAATGCTTGTGTGGTATTCCCTGCAGAAAAATTACTAGAGTTGGATGATCTTCCATCTCCTAAGGAAAATTCTCCAGTTGGGACATATACCATCTCAAACCCAAATACTTTCCAGTTATCAGCTGCTGCACTAGAAGTCCCAGATAAAGTAGGGTTATATTCTTCAGTTAATTTTAGCACAATAGTTGTAGACGTTAATGAACTAATAATTTGATTACTAGCACTAGCGCCTAAGTGAACAAAAACGCCCATTTTATCCGCAACGCCGTCTATTACTAAACTATTTGCATTGGTGCCGGATACTGTATGAGCACCAGGTGTACTACTTAATAATGCATGTGACCAAATTCCATTGGCACCACAAGGTTGTCTTTTAACAAACAACCATACTGCATCATAATTAGATGGCCCTGAATTAACTCTCCAACTATTGTCCCATTTAATGGTAAAGGTTAGCGTATTCTGAGTCCCATCATAGATGGGTACGCCAATTGCTAAATTATTGGCAAATAATTGACATGATAATAATACGCCTAAGATTAAATAAATTGTTTTTTTCATATCCTTTAATTACTAATTGCTGAATTATATAAACCCAATTCGCTAGCATTACTAGCTCCAACAGTTCCTTGATCAAACCTATAATACAATACTAATTTTGTAGAAGGGTTTGAGTCCGCCGTTGAATTTGGGTTGATTGGTGAATACATATATTTCTGAATAAAATTGATGGGACTCGTCGATAAAGCAATTTTCCAAATTCTTAATTCGTCTATGGAGAAATTTCCATTCTCACCCGTACCATTTATATTGGAGCCAAGCCTAAAAAAACTAGGCAGGTTTGAAGTCCCGTCCACTGTATAAGTTTGCACCAAACTTGCATTTTTATATACTTTTAATGCAGTGCCGCTTCTGATTAGGGCAATGTGCACCCAAATATTAGATTCCAAAGTACAAACGGTTTGCCAGCTAGAAGGTCCTCCTAAGTCCGTGGCCATTAATTTTAATTGTGTACTGCTTTTACTAATTTGTAATGCATTATTAAAATAAGAACCAAAAATACGATCATTGGTGCCATCCGTACCCGTGTTTTTTATCCAAAATTCCATAGTGAAATCCAACAAGGAATCTAATACATATGCTTTGCCTAATCCATAGGTAGCAGTGCCATCAAAGTTTAATGCATTACCAAAATTGCTGCTCACATATTGCATGCCTTGTAAATCGGGCATGGTGATTTGTGCATTCGTTTTATAATGCATGACAAACAATAATATGATAATATATACTTTTTTCATTTTTTATTGTAAGTCTCCGGTTAATAAAACTGCACCACTCGCATAACACATTGCAGTTGCAATAGCGTAAATACCAGAAGTAGATGTGTAATTATATCTATTATTTGTACCAGAAAAACTAACTGTATTATTATCAGATTGTAAAATCATACAAGAAAAACCAACAGGGACTGTGTTGTCAAATGTTACTGTAAATGCACTACCTGAACAAACCAAAACCTTGCCATTATAAGTTGCTGCATTGGCAGAGCTAATGGTTATAGCAGCGGTAACTGTTGAAATTGCTGCATTAAATCCAGCAATCGTAGAGGTTGCTGAAGATGCACCATTTAAAGCACCTGATAAATTAACATCTGCAAATGTTTTGGTGCCTGCAAATGTTTGAGCAGCAGTTGTTACCACACCGCCATTGGTTCCGTCTGCTGCAGTTAATGTTAAAGTGGTTCCACTAATGGTAGCACCTTTAACATTGGAAGTTGCACTTATATTACCTAATGTAGTTACGCCCGAAGAACTTGCAGCCACAGATGTCCAAGTAGTTCCATTGGATGTTAAAATATTTCCTGAAGCACCAGGCGCAACCGTTTGAACTGCACTGGTGCCATTTCCTAATAAAACTGCATTGCTAGCTAAAGTACTAGCCCCTGTTCCTCCATTTGCTACTGGTACTGTAGAAATCCAAGTAGGTGTACCTGTTCCTGCTGAAGTTAAAATTTGTCCAGCAGTTCCTGCTGTAGTATATCCTGTTACGCCTACACCGGATTGGTAAGGGATTGCACCTGCAACACCACCGGCTAATGATGCAGAACTATTAGGTGCCCATACCATATTAGTTCCATTTGACGTTAATATTTGTCCGTTCGTTCCTAAAGTTGTTAATCCAGTTCCACCTTGAGTGATAGGTAAGCTTGCAACAACCGAAAGCGCACCCGTACCGCCAGAAGTAGTTACAATACCATTGGTTGTTAAATTTGAAAGTGTAGTAATATTTTGCGATGCATTAATATTAAATGTACCTGCACTGTTTGTAATTCCGGTTCCTGCAAGTGGAGGGGCGTCTCCATAATTAATATAGTAACGTTGTGCACCACTTATTTTAATTGCATAAACACTTACTGTTCCACCTAGCGGAATAGAGAAGCTGCTAATTCCAGTATTCCCAGTATTATTAGTATAAAATTTAGCGGTTGTTAAAGTATTGGATGTGCATACTGCACCACCGAAGTTTACAATGGTACAATAAAATCCATCCGCCAAGCTTTCAGGGAAAGAAGGTGAATTATTATGTTGCGTATAAATCAAAGCGCCAGAATGACTATCATTTAAAGATAAAATACTAGCATAGGTTGGCACAATTACTCTACTAACATTACCCGAACCTGACATGGAAATTTCTTCCACAGGACCAGCGCCAGCAGTTGTTCTACCTAATACTTTATTGGTAGCACTTACATCTTGCATTTTTGCATAAGTAACCGCTGAATTTGCTAAATCAGCAGTGGAAACTGCTCCAGCAGTAATGGATACCACGCCAGCATTGGTAATAGTGATATCTCCACTAACTGTTACTTCAGTGCCTACATTACTTGCATTACCTACTAAGATTTTACCATTAGTTAATGTAGCACCTGCTGCACCTAATGAATTAAAGGACGCATTCCCAGAAGCATCTATCGATAACACTTGATTCGCTATGCTATTATGAGTATTAGGATATGTTACAGTTCCTGCATTAATGGTACCATTAGTCTTGACTGCAGTCACACTTAAATTTCCAACTTGAACTGTATTGCTCACACCAACAACTGCACCTGCTCCAATCGCAGTTGCATTCGTTAAATTTCCTGTTAAAACATCGGCTCCTAATCCTATTGCAGTATTTGATGATCCTGTAGTATTTGAAAATAATGCGGTTCTACCTATTGCAGTATTATTGGAACCTGATGTATTTTGATATAAACTCGCTCCTCCTAATGCCACATTATATGATCCCGTTGTGTTTAATCCCATGGAATTGACACCAACTGCACTATTATAACTACCCGTTGAATTCGTGCCTAATGCTTGAAAACCCAAGCCAGTATTTTCATTACCCGTTGTATTATTTAATAATGATCTAGATCCAAATGCAGAGTTGAACCCATTGGCACCATTTATTTTTAATGACTCAAATCCAATTGCGGTATTAAAGTTTCCAGTATTTAACGAAAGCGCACTAACACCTAATGCAGTATTTTCTCCTGAGTTACTATTCCCTTTCCCAATTTTAAGTCCATTAATATTAATATCAGTATTAAACGTAGCTATTCCGCTAAATGTTTTTGCACCTGCAATCGTTTGAGTACCTGTTGTTATTAAACCCCTTGCTGCAGAAGATGCATCGGGAATATTTAAGGTAATAACCGGAGTTGTAGAACTATTAGCCACTGTTGAATTAACATCCGTTCCAGTTGTACCCAAAGTTAACGCACTCACATTGGTAACCGTTCCACCCGAGCCTGTTGCTGAAATGGTAATGGACCCACTTCCATTTGCAATTGAAACCCCTGTTCCTGCAGTGATATTTGTTCTATTAAAAGTTCCGCCACTTGTCCCAATATCTATTTGACCATTGGTTGGAGCAGTTGCAATTCCAGTTCCTCCATTTGCTACACTTAATGCATTGTTTAATGTTAAACTACCCGCAGTTAATGAAGTACCTACCACACCACTTCCGCTAATATTAAAATTTGAACTGGATTGTTGCGTAGTTCCATTGGCAATATAACTACCACTGCCCGCAGGTACATCTGCCGATGTTAATGCCCTAAAAGTAGGTGCACCGGCGCCTGAAGTGGGTCCTGCAAAAACAAAACTCTGAGATGTAGTTGTTGCGCCCGTTCCACCATGTGCAACATCTATCGTTGATGCACTCCATACACCACTTGTTATTGTACCTACCGTATTTAAATTGGCTAAGGATGTTAATGTTGTATTACTTGTTGCTGTTATATTTCCAGCGATAGTTGCTGTTGTAGCATTGCCACTTAAATTTCCTGTAATCGTTCCTGCAATAAAATTACCACTTGCATCTCTTTTAACGATTGTACTTGCAGTATTTAAATTTGTTGCAGCATTGGCTAATAACTCGGCAGTACGAATAGTAGCTGAACTTGATCCGCCCACTGTATTTACTGTTGGTGATGTTGCAGTACCTCCTAAATCACCCGCCAATTGAACTTTTCCTTTTACTGTAGTAGATGCATCTGGTGTTGCAGCAGTTGTGGTTGCTGTTACAAAAGCAGTTGTTGCAATTTGAGTAGTGCTAGTTCCTGCAGTAGCAGTGGGTGCTGTTGGCACTCCAGTTAAAGCTACATCAACAATAGTCTTATTAGTCAATGTTTCAGTACCAGCTAAAGTTGCCATTGTTCCGCTTGTTGGTAAAGTAATTGTACTTCCTGAAGCAGATGAATTTAAAGTGATGGTGCCGGTACCCGTCGTAACCAATGGGCCACCTAAAGTTATTGTGTTAGTTTGCGCATTGGCAATTCCTGTACCACCATTTAAAGGTAAAATCACACCCGTAATTTGTGCGCCTCCAATGGTACTTCCACTAATATCGCTTAATGTAGCAAGTGTTCCGGAAGTTGGTAATGTAATATCAGTTGCCCCAGAAGTTCTTAAAATTACAGGAGATGTGCCTATTGTTGTAAAATTACCGCCAGTTAAAATATTGCCGCCTAATGTAATTGTTTTAGTGCCGTTATTGATTCCTGTACCTCCACTTGAAGGAGAAAGTGCAGTTGTTAAAGTTAAACTCCCTGCAGATAAAGAAGTCCCAATCACACCACTTCCACTAATATTAAAATTAGAGCTTGTTTGTTGTGTTGTACTATTAAAAATATAATTGCCACTCCCAGCTGGAACATCCGCAGAAGTTAATGCTCTAAAACTAGGTGCTCCTGATCCAGCAATTGGACCAGCAAATATATAATTCTGTGAAGTTGTTGCTAAACCTGTTCCACCATGTGCAACATCAATAATAGTTCCACTCCAAACACCACTTGTAATGGTTCCAACCGTATTTAAGTTCGCTAAGGAAGTTAATGTAGTATTGGATGTTGCAGTAATGTTGCCTGCCGTTGTTGCTGTGGTTGCATTACCTGTTAAATTTCCAGTTACATTTCCAATTAAACCTGCTGTAATATTTCCAGCAATAAAATTTCCACTGGCATCTCTTTTAACAATTGTATTTGGTGTGTTCGCATCTGTTGCAGCGTTGGCTAACAACTCTGCCGCGCGTATGTTTGCAGCAGTAGAACCTCCCACCGTATTCACTGTTGGAGATGTTGCAATCCCGCCTAAATCACCTGCTAATTGAACCTTCCCTTTAACAGTAGTAGAGGCATCAGGCGTCGCTGCACTTGTTGTTGCTGTTACAAAAGCAGTAGTTGCAACTTGTGTTGTACTTGTTCCTGCAGCAGCTGTTGGTGCAATAGGAACTCCTGTTAAATTAACATCAACAATGGTTTTATTGGTCATTGTTTCTGTTCCTGCTAAGGTAGCAATGGTACCTGTTGTTGGCAATGTAATATCTGTTGCTGCTGTACTTCTTAGGATAGTACTAAAATTACCTGCAGTCGTGAAACTATTTGCAGTTAAAATATTACCGCCCAACGTTATAGTTTTAATTCCATTATTCACACCGGTACCTCCATAAGTTCCAGCTATGGCTTGTGATAAATCGGCACTACCATCAAAAGGATTGCCGTAAATATTTTTTGTTGCAGCTAACTTCGAGGATGTAGTTGCATTACCAGTTACGTTTCCTGTTAATGAAGCCGTAATATTCCCTGCAATAAAATTTCCACTTGCATCTCTTTTTACAATTGTACTTGGTGTGTTCGCATCTGTTGCAGCATTCGCTAATAACTCTGCTGCATTTATATTTGTAGCACTAGAACCTCCCACAGAATTTACTGTTGGAGATGTTGCAATACCTCCCAAGTCTCCAGCTAATTGAACCTTACCTTTTACAGTAGTAGAAGCATCTGGTGTTGCAGCACTTGTTGTTGCCGTAACAAAAGCAGTAGTTGCAACTTGTGTTGTGTTTGTTCCTGCAGCAGCTGTTGGTGCAATAGGCACCCCCGTTAAATTTGCATCAGCGATGGTTTTATTTGATAATAACTCTGTACCTGCCAATGTAGCAATGGTACCTGTCGTTGGCAATGTAATATCTGTTGCTGCTATACTTCTTAATGTAGTACTAAAATTACCTGCAGTCGTGAAACT
>Ga0114974_10001855_pt1 | contig 16525 bp, 13 predicted proteins | sample S_130206_EF_Meta_FD_87318 | JGI IMG/M metagenome (GOLD analysis project Ga0114974, IMG submission 87318) | Freshwater microbial communities from Lake Simoncouche, Canada to study carbon cycling - S_130206_EF_MetaG | ecosystem: Environmental > Aquatic > Freshwater > Lake | place: Lake... | reverse complement strand
GTCGTCGAACGCGTGCTGAAGGCGCTCACCGACACCTTTGCCGACCCGCGAGGGATCCGCCGCCCGACAACCATCGGAGCACTGGCCGCCATCGCCGACGCCCCCGAGGCCGACGTCGTACAGGTGGTGGAGTTCCTCCGCAAGACAGGGCGTACCTTCCTCATGCCGCCCTCGTCGGTACCACTCACGTCGACGACGATCGTCGATCTCGCGCACGAGAGCCTGATGCGCTGCTGGGACCGGCTGATGGCGTGGGCCGAGGACGAGCGCGCCGCCGCGGCGTTCTATGCGAGGCTCTCGCAGGCGGCGCAGTGGCACGCACAGGGAGCCGCGGGGTTGTGGCGGAGCCCCGAGCTGCAGTTGGCACTGCAGTGGCGCGAGGCGAACCGGCCGACGGCCGCATGGGCCGCACGCTACGACGATCGGTTCGAGCAGGCGATGCGCTTCCTCGACGACAGCCGCGACACGTGGGAAGCGGCACGGCTAGCCGAGGAACGCGCGCGCCGCCAGACGCTGCGCCGCACCCAGTACGCCGCCGGCGTGCTGGCGACAATGCTGATTGCTGCCGTGGCGCTGGCCGTGGTGGCACGGCGCGAGAGCCAGCGTGCGGAGGCGAATTTGCAACTGGCGCGCACGGCCGTGGACGAGTCGTTGTCGTCGGCCGATCGCAGCAGTGCGCGCGTTGGGGCCGACACGCCCGACGTGGAGGAACTGCGCCGCGAACTGCTCGACAAGGCCGAGCACTTCTACGAAGCGTTCATGTACCAGTCGCCGCGCAGCGAGGCGTCGCGGCGCGACCTCGCGCTGGCGCACCTGCGGCTGGGGCACATCCATCGGCTCATCGCCAAGCCCGACGATGCCGAGCGTGAGTACACGGATGCGATTGCCAGGCTCGCGCCGCTGGCCCTCGAGTTCCCGAAGGCGGAGTACCGCTCTGCGCTGGGCAACGCGTGGAACTGGCTGGGTGAAGTGCTGCGCACGCAGTCCGGCCGGGCGAGTGACGCCGAGCAGGCCTACAACGCCGCGTTCACCATTCAGCAGGCACTGACGCAAGGGCCAGCGGCGCGGCCGCAGTATGCCGAGGAGCTCGCGCGTACGCTCTACAACCGCGGCATCCTCCTGTCGGCGGGCGGCGACACGGCGTCGCGGGCACAGGCCGACTTCCGCGCCGCCATCGCGATTCTCGAACCGGCCTCTGCACAGAACCCGCAGGCGGCACAGGAACTGGCGCGCGCCTACAACAATCTGGGCAGCGTGCTCTCGCAGGAGGGCGGCCGTGACCGTGAGGTGCGGGAGCTGTGGGAGAAGGCCATTGCCATCGATGAACGTCTGCTGGCTGCCGAGCCCGGCAGCCGCGAGCTGTCGTTCGAATTGGCGGCGTTCACCGGAAACCTTGCGGCGCTGCTCAACGAGCAGGGCGAGCGCGAAGAGGCCGGCAGGCGCAGCGCGCAGGCCCTGCAATTGATGGACCGGCTGGCGCGCACGGCCCCGTCGATCGCCGTGGCCCGCGCCGACGCGTACACGCTGCGCGGGGTGATCCTCGCCCCGACCGACCGAAACGCCGCGCTGCGTGAGTTCTCGCGTGCCATCGATCAGTTCGCGTCGATGGCGACAGATGCGTCGCTTCATCAGAGCGCCGACTACCATCTGCGGCTCGGCGACCTTCTGCTAGACTTGGCCTCCCTCGCGCGGGCGAATCCTGCGGATGACGAGGCGGCGCGCCTCCTGACGCGTGCAGCGTCGACGTATCTCGACGTGATCGAGGGTATGAGCCGGGTACCTGGCAACGCGGATGTCCAGGCGCCACTCGAGACCATCACCGGAGTCCTGTCAGCGCTGCGCGCGGACGATCGCGGGCGCCTCGAGACGCGGCTCCTGGCACTGAACCCGGGCACTGGCGGCGCGACCCCTCGCACCGTGCGGTGACGCCCGAATCCGGAGGACCCGCATGAAGCACGTCATTCTCACGATCTTGGCCATCTGTGTGCCGGCGGCGGCGTACGCGCAGCAGGACACGCGCGTGCCGGCCGAAGGGCTCGTCGTCGCCTCAGCGCAGACCGCGTCGGCCAGCGAGAGCAGCGCCGTGCAGGCCAGCGGTTCCTCGTCGGGGCCACGCCGTCGGCCGAGCATGGTCGGCTACATCGAGAACGCGACGATTGGCAGCAAGGTGCGCGTCCGCTTCGACTCAGGCTCGGGTCTGGAGGCGGCCGACCGCGCCGAGTTCTTCTACGCCAAGTGTGGCTGCTATCGCGGGCTGCCCTCGGGAAACGCCGCCTACGATCCGGCTGCGCCGGGGCCGGGGCCGGGCGTGCTGACCAGCGCCGACTACACGCAGTTCAACATCAACGCCGAGTACGCGCTGAACGGCCGCTTCTCGCTGGTGGCCGATCTGCCGGTGCGGTCGCTCAAGCCGAAGACGTTCGCGGCGGGGACCGGGAGCTTCGGCGACTCGAGTGGCCTCTCCGACCTGAAGGGCGGCGTGAAGCTGAGCCTGTCGTCGGACAGCAACAGCCAGATCACGTTGCAGGCGCTGGCCTCGGCGCCGTCGGGCGACGCAGGGAAGGGACTCGGCACCAACCACTGGAGCCTCGAGCCGGCCATTCTCTACTCGACTACCGTCGGTAACCTGCTCGGGTTCGAAGCGCAGTTCGGTAGCGTGATTCCGCTCGACGGCTCGAAGAGTGTGCCGACCGGCAGCCCCGACAAGTTCTCGGGCAGCGTCATCTACTACGGCTTCGGGCCGAGCCTCGACATCTACAGCAGCGGCAGCACGCGCCTGGCGCCGGTGGTGGAACTGGTCGGCTGGCATGTGGTGGGCGGCTACTCCACGTTCGAGAACGCGCCGGCGAAGGGGACCGACATCGTCAACCTCAAGCTCGGTGCGCGCCTGGCGTTCGGCTCGGGTTCGATCTATGCCGGTTGGGGCAAGGCGCTGACCGACGCCGCGTGGTACGACCAACTGCTGCGCGTCGAGTTTCGCTACGGCTTCTGATCGGCGTTCCTGCGGCACCGTTGAGCGCTCGCTGTCAACTCGCCTCGCTGGCGAAAGTGGGATACAGTAACCGTCGTTGGGCTGCACGTTGGCCCGACGACGGAAGCTCTCCACGAACTTCCGTTCCGTCCCCGAGTGCGCTCGTAGCTCAGTTGGATTAGAGCGTTGGCCTCCGAAGCCAAAGGTCGCAGGTTCGAATCCTGCCGGGCGCACCACCTTCGTCAGCTCCCGCTGACGAAGGCGTCACACGTCATCAGTCGAGCACGCCTGCGCCACTCCACTGGTTCCCCATGGGACGAGACGAGCACTGGGCGCAGCGCGCGGGGCAACCGCAGCGCACGGCGTTGCGCGCCGCCGCAGACGACCCACGATGCGATGCGGGTGTACGGTGTTGGTCCGGGGAAGGTGAGCGTGGTGCCGTTCGGCGCGATCGGTGCGCCGGCCTACCCAGACGAGGCAACGGCGGTGGCGGCGGACCTGCTGCACCGCGACGGTGTGCCGGGGCGTGCGTTCCTCGAGCACCTGGCCCTTGAACGGGACTGCGTCGCCCCTGGCCGTCTGCCGACCGCGCCGTCTCAGAACTTCGGCGTGCGGCGGCCCTGACGCGTGCGGCGCCGCATGATGTAGAGGATCGCGATTACGAACAGCAGGAAGACGAAGATGCCGTACTGGTAGATGGACATGCCCCTGATATCGGCCGGTGTCCAGGAATCCTGCACCCCCTGACCGGCAATGGCGCGTCCCGGCGCCGTGCTACCATCCCGCGCGACATGGGGCACCCCGAGTTCACATTCCTGCTCGCGCGCCAGCGCACCGGCACCAACGCGCTGCGGTCGGTGCTGCAGTCGAATCCAGATATCTGCTGTTTCGACGAGGTCTTCAAGATCGACGACCGGCACTCGCCGAGCGAGGCGAAGCGCACCAGTAATTACTTCACGTTCCTCGAGCAGTACTGCGCCGGCGACATCACCCGGGCGTTTCCCGACCAGGTCGAGCCGCTGTTCGACGCCTATCTCGACTACCTGCGCGGGCTGGCGGACAAGCGGCTGAAGATCGTCGACGTGAAATACAACAGCACGCACCACATCACCGGGACGTGGCGTGCCGTGGCCGAGCCGACCCTCTTCGACCTGATCAAGGCGCGCGAACTCTCGGTGCTGCAGTTATGCCGCCGGAACTACCTGCGCTGCCTGCTGTCGCACCTCAAGGCCTGGGAGTCGAACAGCTACTACGAGTACCAGAACCCCGCGCCGCCCGACCTGCGGGTGGTGGTCTATGCAGACTGGGCACTCGGACAGTTCGAACGCTGGCGGGTCGAGGATGAACTGGTGGCGGCCGCCTTCGCAGGCTATCCGCACTACCGCCAGGTCGAGTACGCCGAGCTGTTTCCCGACTTCACCAGCGCCATGTCCGAAGGGCCGCTCGAGGCGCTGCGCGGCTGGTTCGGCGTCCCGAACGACTTCCGCAACACCGCCAAGCTCTCGAAGCAGTCGTCGCTGCCGCTGGCCGACACGATCGAGAACTTCGACGAGGTAAAGGCGGCACTCACCGGCACCCGCTACGCCTACTGCCTGGAAGACGAGGCGGCGTACCGGTAGTCGTTGGTCAGCGGTACGTGGTGTCCGCCTTCAGGCGGACGTGTCGGTTCGGCTAAGACCGGACACGACGGCGGGACGAACGACCAACGACTAATGAGCAACGACCATCCGCCCATGACCTCGCGCAGGTTCGCGCCGCGGGTGGTGCGCAGCGTGGACGCCGCTGTCGACTTTCTTCCAGGTGAGCCGCGCCGACACGCCGGCGTGGGCGTTGGCCCGCGCGATGAGCCCTTCCCACCCGCGTTCGAGTGCCCGCGTGCAAAGGGCTTCGCCGTTCGCCGCCACCGGTTCGCTCAGCCGCAGCCTCGGGCCCGAGGCAACGCGCGCTACTTCCGGTCGCGCAGTTCCTGCAGTTCCCGCTTCGCCTCCAACCAGTCCTCGAAGTCCATGCCGTGGCCGCCGTCGCGCTCGAGGTAGCGCTCATACGCGCGGATCCGGATCGCTTCGTCGGATGGTTCTGCGGACAGGATTGTTGATTCAGGAGCGGCAGCCGCAACAACCTTGGTCGCCTTCTTCTTCGGTGCGGCGGCGCGGGGGCGGGGCTTCGGGGCGGCCGGTGGGGCGGGAGCTTTCGCCTTGGGGGCAGCCTTCGGGCGAGTAATTGTCTTCTTTGCCATAGAGCGTCCTTGTTGAGGCTCTCTCGCCGGCCACCAGGCAGGTGGCAGTTCGTTGGAGCCTCGGCCATTATAGCTGTCCGTGTAACGCCACCTTTGCAAAGGGACCGCCGGCGCTGCCAACGTGCCAAGCCCCGAGCCGCGGCTCTGGCCGCCGCGTGAATGTGCTTGACCCCTGTCAGCCCCGGAGTACGCTGTCGGCCATGTTGAATGTATTGATGCTCGCGTGGGGACTGGTGTTTGCGCAGGGCGCGGCCCAGGCCTCTGGAACGTTTGTCGGCAAGGCACAGATCGACGAGGCGCTGAAGAAGGCGCAGGCCGCGCCAAGCGGCAACATCGTCGACCAGAAGATTGCGACGACCGAGATTCAGGGCGGGAAGGCGCACATCGCCCATCTCCGCCGGGTGCAGGCAGAGACCAACGCCCTCATCCATGACCACGTCACGGAGATCTATTACATCCTCGAAGGGTCCGGGACGATCATGACCGGCGGCCGCATCGAGGACGTGAAGGAATCGGACCTCACGAGCCTCGGGGCTGGCATGAGCCACACGGGTACGCATGTCGGCGGCACCACGCAGAAACTGGCGCCAGGCGACGTGTTCGTCGTGCCCGCCGGCATGGCGCACCGCCTCAGCCAGCTCGACGGACCGATTCGCTACGTCGTGTACAGGTTCGAACCGGCGAAATAGGCCGGGTAGGCCGGGACGGTCTGGAAAGGCGGGAAGGGTGGGGAAGTGAACGGCCCGCTGCACCCTCCCGACCTTCCTGCCCTCCCGATCACTCCGGCGTCGAATACCGATCGTTGAACCACGGCTCGGCCGAGTTCGAGTAGCCGCGCAGTTCCCAGAAGCCGCGCTGGTTCCGGGGCAGGAACTCGATCTTCCGGATCCACTTCGTCCCCTTCCAGGCGTAGAGCTTCGGCGTGATCATGCGAAGCGGTCCGCCGTGTTCGTGCGGCAGCGGACGCCCCTCCCACGTGTGCACCAGCAGCACATCGTCTTCAATCGCCCGCTCGAGCGGCAGGTTCGTCGTGTACGGAATGTCGCTGCCGGGCATCTGGTCGTAGCCGGTGCAGAGGACGACCGTCGCCTCCTCCTTCGGCACCGCCATCTCGGCCAGCGTGCTGAAGCGGACACCACGCCAGTGGTTGTCGTAGCGGCTCCAGGTGGTGACGCAGTGAAAGTCGCTGACGTCATCAACCTGTGGGAGCGCCATGAACTCGTCCCACGTCAGCGTGAACGGGTGCTCGACGAGGCCGCCCACCTCCAGCCGCCACGTCTGCAGGTCGATGTCCGGGAGGTCGCCGAGGTCGAGCACGGGCCAGTTCCGCACCTCGTGCTGCCCGACCGGCAGTCGCGGCAAGCCGTGACGGTTCGCCGCGCCGTTCCCCTGAGGCGGTTGGCCGCGGAAGCGCACGTTCACGTCCCCCTTGTTGAGGGCGATCTGGCGCTGGATGTAGCGGCGCCGGCGTTCAACGATATCCGGAGTATCAGCCATGGGTGCCGACCACGACCGAGGCTGGCCGCAGCAGTTCGTCGCCGATGACGTAGCCCTCGGCGGCCACCGCAATCACGACACCGTGCATCGCGGGGTCGGCGACCGGCGTCATCGACACCGCTTCGTGCACCTGCGGATCGAACGGGCTGTGGAGCGCCGGCAGCAACTGCACGCCGAACCCCTCGAGCTTGCCGAGGAACTGCTCGCGCACCAGTTCGACCCCGCGCAGCAACGTGCTGGTGGTGTCGGGGCCTGAGCCGCGGGCGGCGGCCAGGGCGCGGTCGAGGTTGTCCATCACGTCGAGCATCTCGGCGAGCACCGTGCGCCGGCCGCGTTCGACTTCGCGCGCCGTGTCGCGCCGCAAGCGCAGCTTGACCTGCTCGAATTCCTCGGCGGCACGGCGGTGCTCCGTCAGCACCGCCTGCAACTGTTCATTCGAACGGGTGAGCTGCTGTTCGAGCTCTTCGACGACCGTCGGCTTACGCTCGCGACGGTCGTCCGCGCTGTCAGGCGTGTCTGACTCAGCGTCGGGTTTCGCCCACCAGCGGCGGTCGACGACGCGCATCGGTTCCTTGGGTTCGGTCACCCGATGATTGTAGGGGCTTCGGGGCCCTGGCGGATGGCCACGGCGGGATCAGTTCGGGAGGGTCGGCGCAACTGGCGGGCGGACGGCCGCCGTTGCCGGTGTGGTTGGCGCCACCACGTCCCAGTCGCGCCCGCTCGAGCGGGTGAACCGGCGGCGCAGCGCCTTGTCCGTATACATGCGCCGATCGGCCGTGGCGATGAGCGCGTCGTAGGTGCGGCCGTCGTGCGGGTAGACCGCGGCGCCGGCACTGGCGCCCACCCTCAGTACCACCGAGTCGAGCTCCAGTTCGATCGACTCGACGTGGCGCTGCAGTTCCTGGCGCTTGAGTTCGGCGGCATCCGGCGAACAGTCGCCCAGCACCACCACAAACTCGTCGCCGGCGAAGCGTACGCACATGTCGTAGTTACGCAGCGCCCCGAGTAGCGCGCGCGAGATCTCGCGCAGCACCTGGTCGCCGACGGCGTGGCCGTAGGAGTCGTTGATCTGCTTGAAGCCGTCGACGTCGAGCACGATGACGGCCAGTTCGCCCTGCAGCCGTTCCGAACGGCTGATCTCGCTGGCGATGCGCGACATCATCGAGCGGCGGTTCGGCAGGCCGGTCAGCGGGTCGGTCAGCGACTCTTCCTGCGTCTGCTCGAACACCAGCGAGTTGCTGACGACGGCCGCTGCCTGTTCGGCGACGCGGACGAGCAGACGACGGTGGTCGTCGGTGTAGCGGTCGGCTTGGTCGTGGAAGAGCACCAGCGAGCCGATGAAGCGTTCGCCCAGTTCGAGCGGGCAGACAATCGCCGCCTTGATGGTGAGCGCCCCGGCATCGAGACCCGCGGCTTCGAACTCGATGCGCGGGCTGGCGTTCACCAGCGTGCGGCGGTGACGGGCTACCCAGCCGGACAGCCCCTCGCCAACCGGAATCGCGACCCCGCGCAGGCGCGGCGCGTCGACACCCGTTGCGAACCGGCAGTGCACCTCGTTCGAGTCAGCGTCCTGCACGAACAGGGCGCAGCCCGACCACGGGATGATCGCCGCGAGCTTCGACGAGATGAGCCCCATCGTGTCCGACACGCTCAGGCTCGTGCCCATGGTCTGGGCGATTTCGTACAGCGCGTAGATCTCCTGGTGCGCCAGCGCGATGTTCTCGAACGCGTTGTGCTCGCCCGAGGCGGCCAGCGCCGCTTCAGTCCCCGGCACCGGCACGTGCGCGGCATCGAACTTCGCCGACAGTTCGGGCAACTTCTCGATGAAGATGTCGACCAGGCCCGGGTCGAGCGCGCGCCCGGACTCGTGCTTGAGGAGCGCGAGCGCACGGTCCATCGACATCGCCGAATGGTACGGGCGCTCAGAGGTGACGACGTCGAAGTAGTCGACCAGGCTGATGATGCGGGCGCCGATCGGAATCTGGTCGCCCTTGAGCGCCTGCGGATAGCCGGTGCCGTCCCAGCGTTCGTGGTGACTGAGGACAATGGGCGCCACCGGCACGGGGAACGGCACGGACGCGATGATCTCGGCGCCAATCTGCGGATGGATGCGAACCTTGGCGAACTCCTCGGGCGTGAGCGGCCCCGGCTTCGACAGGATGTGCGCCGGGATGGCGAGCTTCCCGATGTCGTGCAGCAGCGCCGCGGTGCGCACCGCCTGGATTTCACCAGGCGTCATGTTGAGCACTTCGGCCAGACCGGCCGCGTAGGCCTGCACGCGCCGGATGTGGACACGGGTCATCTGGTCTTTCGCGTCGATGGCCGCGGCCAGCGCTTCAATCGTCGCCAAATGCAGGTCGGAGGTCTCCTGCACGTGACGCTGGGCCTCGAGCCGGCCCAGATAGACGCGATAGGTGCGATAGGTGAGATAGATCGGCGCGAAGGTCAGCGGCGCCAGCCACACGCCAACCCGGGCCATGACCCAGGCGGCGAGCGCGGCCGCGCCGGCGCCGACGAAGTAGCTCGGTGCGCTCCACAGGAAATTGGTCTGCCAGATCGTGAACACCGGCTGGCGCGACGCCAGCGCGATGGCGCCGGCAATGAGCCCGGTGTTCAGCAGGAAGTAGATCGTGGCGGCGCCGACCAGCGGCCTGGCGACGGCGGTCACCGGGTCGGGACCGGGCCACGACAGCAGGTTGAACGCCACGCCGGCCCCCGCCACCGTGACCACGAGCGTGGCCATGCTGAACAGGGTGCGATGCAGCGGCGGTTGTTCCTTGTTGTTCAGGACGCACTGGCTGAACGCGCTGGCCGCAGCCACCAGCAGCGTCTGCTCCCAGCCGAGCATGATGAGCGACGCGAAATCGATGGCGTACGACACCGACATCGTCGAGACATTGGTGGTGAGCGGCAGCGTGATCTTCATCGCCGCGCTGGCGCACGACAGCACAAAGAGCGTGAGGAACAGGCCGAACTGCGTGAACTGCATGCCAGGCGCCGTGACGCCAAGAATGGTCGCGGCGGCAACGATGACGCCCGACACGTACAGCCGCGCAGCCGGGGTCAGCTGCTTCACGCGAATACACCAATCGTCATAGCGGACAGTCCGCTCGAAGTCTTCATCGGGGGATACCTGCGGCTTCGCTGAGCAAAGGCAGCGCCAACTCTCAGAAGATCGTTGCGCGCGACCGGCAGGCCCCGCGCTCGACCGGGTCCATCGCGGACGGACGGAGGCGAAGTGGGCGCGATTCACCGGACATCGCGTGAGGTCGCCGGCTGGGCACGGCCGGCGTGGGTGCGAGGGGTAACGCGCGGAAATCAGGGATAAACGGCGCCGTGTACGGTCTTCATGGCGCCCGCTTACAAAGCTGGAGACGGTCGGACGGAACCGTACGAGGGGCGCGGTGCGGCCACGGATGAGTGTGAACGCTGCCCCAGACGTCGCCGCCGGACACCGCCGTCACGGGAAGCTGCGCCACGATCGGCGCACCTCCTGTACAGCGGCATCGTGCCTGGCGGCGACTGCCGATGGTGACAATTATTGGTTCGCTGACGTTTTTCGTCAGTGAAATCACGCTTCTCGCTAGAAGGTGAGTCGCGCGCCGACTTGTATCCGTCTTGGCGGGGAAGTCTCGGTAACGCGGCCGGTTTCAGCCCGATCGTTGGTTCACTTCTTTGCGAACGGACCCGCCTGCGGCACCGGTTGCGTGTTGGCGAGCGTGCCAAGTTCCGCGGCGGCGCCGCGCGCGATGGCGGCGGTCTCGCTGCCGTTCTGGAAGCACGAGAAGTCGGGACGGTCGCGCCATGCGAACGGCCCGCACAGCTTCACGCCGGCCTTGATGGCGGCATCGTGCACGATGTTGATGGCGCGCTCGTAGTCGGGCGTGCCCTGGCGGTAGCCCGAGAAGTTGCCGAGGTCGCCGCTGGCGGCGAAGACCGCCGACACGCCAGGCACCTTGGCGATGGCGTCGGCGTTCTTCAGCCCCTCGAGCGTCTCGATCATCAGGATCAGCACGATGTTGTCGTTGACCGTGTTGCGGTAGCCGCCGGGGACGCCGCCCCAGACCGCTGGGTCGAACGCCTGGCCGCCGCCGTTGCTGCGGCGTCCGAGCGGCGGGAAGTAGGCCCAGTTGCGAGCTTCAATCGCTTCCTCGACCGTGTCCACCGTCGGCACCACGAGCACCAGCGCGCCCGCGTCGAGGGCGTGCTGAATCTCACGCTCGTCTGTATACGCGACGCGGACGCCGGGTACCGCCTTCGCATGTGGGCAGGTTGCCCACATACGCGCCACCGTGCCCCAATCCTTCGAGTCGTGCTGCATCTCGGTCCAGATGAAGTCGTAGCCGGCGTTGGCCATCGCGCAGTACGTGGCGGGGTCGGTCGCGCCGAACACCGTGCCGCCGGTCACCTTGCCGCCCTGCTGCATCTTCAGCTTCACCGGGTTCCAGAGAGTGGCGTTCGGCGGCGGGGTGAAGGCGGTGCCGTATTTCCAGGTGGTCGGGTTGAATGCACCCTGATTCACCGCGCCTGCGGGTGCGGTCGTCTCCGCCTTGCTGTCGGCACCGGCCGGTGCGGCGAGCGGGAAGGTGGTGGTGCCGGCCGCGGCGTTGTTGAAATACGGGTCGGCGTTCGGCGCCTGCGCCGGTTGCGGCGGCGCCGTCTGGCCGGCCGGGTTCTGCGCCTGCAGGACACCGAGCGCTCCACCGGCCAATACGGCCACCACGAATGCACGCGACAGCAGTTGTTTCACAGTCTCCTCCACGGATATCGGCGGCCACCGCCGCCGAGACTATGCACCGAAACGCGCGGAAATCAAACGGGGGATCGCACAGCTCCGCCATACAGGCAGAGCCGGACGCGGACGCGGGACTGAACTTAGACGAGGGGAATGGGGTGGATAACGGGGATTGAACCCGCAACCTCCGGTGCCACAGACCGGCGCTCTAACCATTGAGCTATATCCACCGTGCGGGGAACAATTATGGTAACACGGCACGGCCGCAAAATGGCAGCTCACGTTACGCGGCCGGCTCGCCCACGGCGTACGCCTGATGATATTCGGCCAGGTCGGGGATGAGGACGCAGAACGCGTCGCCGCAGAGGCGCGCGCCGTTTCAGCGGAGTCACACGCGCACAACGCGGCACGGGAGCTGACCCGAACGCGATCCGACCGGGCCGGTTCCGCTCATCCGTTCTCCGTCCGGACAAATGAGACCGGAGGCCGGCGGGTCATTTGTTTTAGAATGTCTGGCCTCACCATTTAGACCGGTTGACGAGGACTAAGGAGCACTTAATGAAGCGAAATACTTGGCGCTGGGCCGCAGGGCTCAGTCCAGTGGCTCTGCTGGTGCTGTGGGCCACCGTGCCCACCATCGGACAGGGACAGTCAGCGGCCCCGGCGACCCGCGCACAGGCGCCCGCCTCGGCTCGGCCCGCAGCAGCTCGTCCGGCCGCACCGGCGACGCCGCCGCACGTGTACGGCACGCAGAACGGCGAGTGGCAGACCTACGGCGGCGACCTGTCGAGCACGCGCTATTCCCCGCTCGACCAGATCAACGCCGGGAACTTCAACAAGCTGGAAGTGGCCTTCCGCTTCAAGACCGACATGCTCGGCCCGCGCGCCGAGTTCCAGCTCCAGACGACGCCCCTGATGATCAAGGGCGTGCTCTACTTCACTGCCGGTACGCGTCGCGCGGTGGTGGCGGTGGACGGCAAGAGCGGCGAACTGCTGTGGATGCACAGCCTGAACGAAGGCGAACGCGGCGCTGCCGCCCCGCGTCAGCTCTCGGGCCGCGGCCTCTCCTACTGGACCGACGGCAAGGACGAACGCATCATCTACGTCACCCCCGGCTACCAGATGATCGCGCTGAACGCCAAGACCGGCGACCCGGTCACCACGTTCGGCACCAACGGCCTCGTCGATCTGAAGCAGAACGATGACCAGCCGATGGACCTCGTCACCGGCGAAGTCGGCCTGCACGCCGCTCCGGTCATCGTCAACGACGTCATCGTCGTCGGCGCTGCCCACCTGGCCGGCAGCGTGCCGAAGAGCAAGCGCAACGAGAAGGGTTACGTGCGCGGCTTCGATGCCCGCACCGGCCGGCGCCTCTGGATCTTCCACACCATCCCGCGTCCCGGCGAGTTCGGCAACGACACGTGGCTGAACGACTCGTGGTCGTACACCGGCAACACCGGTGTGTGGGCGCAGATGAGCGCCGATCCGGAACTGGGCGTCGTCTACATGCCGGTGGAACTGCCGACCGGTGACTACTACGGCGGCCACCGCCCGGGCAACTCGCTCTTCGCCGAGAGCGTCGTCGCCCTCGACGTCAAGACCGGCAAGCGCAAGTGGCACTACCAGCTGGTGCACCACGGTGTGTGGGACCACGACATCCCGTGCGCGCCAATCCTGGCGAACATCACCGTCAACGGCAAGCAGATCAAGGCGCTGGCGCAGCCGACCAAGCAGGGCTGGGTCTACATGTTCGACCGCGTCACTGGCCAGCCGGTGTTTCCGATGGACGAGCGTCCGGTCGAGAAGGGCACCGTGCCTGGCGAGTGGTACTCCCCGACGCAGCCGTTCGTCTCCAAGCCGCCGGCCTTCGAGCGGCAGGGCTTCTCGGAAGCCGACCTGATCGACTTCACGCCGGAACTGAACGCGGAAGCGAAGAAGATCGCCTCGAACTACATCCTGGGGCCGATCTTCACGCCGCCGCCGGTCAGCACCTGGCCGAAGCCGCTCGGCCTGCTGCTCTCGCCCGTCGTCACGGGCGGCGCCAACTGGCAGGGTGGTTCGCTCGATCCCGAGACGAACATCATGTACATCTTCTCGAACTCCGGCGTGCAGGCGCTCGGACTCGTGAAGCCCGAAGACGGCCGCTCCGACATGAACTACGTCATGGGCGCCGCGCGCGACCCCAATGCGGCGGCGACCCGCCCGGCGGGTGGCGGCGGTGGTGAAGGCGGCGGCGGCATCACGGTGCAGGGCCTCCCGCTGGCCAAGCCGCCGTACGGCATGATCACGGCGCTGAACCTGAACGAAGGCACGAAGGTGTGGCAGGTGGCGCACGGCGAAACGCCGGACAACATCAAGAACCACCCGGCGCTGAAGGGGCTTACCATTCCGCGCACCGGTCGTCAGGGCCGCATCGGCGTCCTCACCACGAAGACCCTGGTCATCGCGGGTGAAGGTGGCTTTGCGACCCAGGCGAACGGTCAGCGCGGCGCGCTGCTCCGCGCCTACGACAAGGCCACCGGCAAGGATGCCGGCGCGGTCATCATGCCGGCGCCGCAGACCGGCTCGCCGATGACGTACATGATCGACGGCAAGCAGTACATCACGGTGTCGATCGCGGGTCCGGGCGCCCCGGGCGAACTGATCGTCTACCGCCTCGGCAACTAAGACGCACCACACGGTACGACCAGAACGGGCGGTTCATGGAGACATGGGCCGCCCGTTTTCTATTGCTGATTGCAAATTGCCGATTTCAATCCGCAATCCGCAATTCCCCCTGCTGTCACATCTCCTTCTCATCCGCGTGGGCTAGATTGAATCGTGAGGGACATATCCAGATGACGTCACGTGCCGGCAAGCTGATCGTGGGACTGGTGGGACTGTTCGTCCTGATGCAGGTGGTGATTCCGGCGAAGACGAACCCGCCGAGCGATCCGGCCCTGTCGTTGAAAGCGGCGAGGCCGGCGCACGCGGCAGCCGTGGCGGTGCTTGAGCGCTCGTGCCGCGACTGCCACTCGAACGGCACGACCTGGCCGTGGTACAGCCACGTTGCCCCCGTGTCGTGGCTGGTGGCCCGCGACGTGAACGAGGGGCGCGGCGAGTTCAACATGTCCGAGTTCGGCACCTGGGAAGCCAAGAAGCAGCAGCACAAACTCGAGGAAGCCTGCACCCAGGTGAAGGAAGGCGAGATGCCGATGTGGATCTACGTCGTGCAGCACGCCGACGCGAAGTTGCAGCCCGGCGACGTCGAGCTGATCTGCTCGCTCTCGGCGCCCGCCCAGCCGTAACGAGATTCGCGTCGCTGCCGACCGTCAGGTCGGCAACGCGCGGCGGACCTGACGGTCCGCGGCTACGTCCTATCGGCGGAAACCGCGGCGTTCTTGAAGGTCACGACGAGCACGTCGCGATAGGCGGGCTGCGCCGGGTCGAGCGGCTGCACCGGCGTCACGCCGTGCGCCACCCGCTGGTCGTCGACGATGGCCGCGTCGAAGGGCGCGGTGAGCGTGAACTGACCGAGCATCGTCCCGGCGTTGCTGTGAATCGTCGTGACGCCACTCGCGATGTTGCGGCGGTCGACGAGCAGCACCAGCACGTAGTCGACGCCGTCCTTGTGCAGCCCCTCTGGTGTCGGTCGCCCCACTTCCGCCGGCCGCGCCTCGATGCGGAACTGGTGCATCTCCACGTGCCACGCCGCCACGTCGGGCGCCAGTGCACCAAACGCCGCGCGGCAGCACTCCAGGATCGCGGTGAGTGTCGCGCCCGCGCCAACACGCTCTTCCACCGGTTCGAACCAGCGCTCGACGCCGCCGTGCAGCGGGTTGTAGTCGAGGCTCTGGTAGTGCGCCTGATGCGGGTTGCGCGTCAGCGCGCCCTGCTGAGGCACCGCGAACGTGGCGTGCCGCCGCCGGCGATAGCGGCCGCCATCGGCCATGTAGGTGTCGAGCTCGAGGCGATTCCAGCTGCCGGAGAACGCCTCCCAGTCGCCGAGCGAGCCGAACGGCTGCAGGATCTCCTGCATGGATGCCCCTTCGACAAAGGCGAAGCCGTCGCCGGCGACAGCGGTCCGAAGGGCATCCAAGGTCGAGCTGGTCTGGGAAAGCATGGATCGATCTTAACGAATTGGGTTCACAGCAGGAGGGTTTCGACGCGGTGCGCGTGCACCATGCCTTCGCACGGCGACCACGCGAAGAGGGTGAAGCGGCCGTCCTGCGAGGCGACCATCGCCATGGCGTCGTGCTGATCGTGGACGAACTGCGCAGCCGCCAGGTGACGCGTGCCGCCCAGCCGCGAGGGGTGGACGATGTCGGCTTCGCCGTCCTCGATCGGTTCGGTCACCGAGGTCTGCTCGACCAGCGGCGACCCGTCGCGCCTGGCGATCTTCGCGCCGAAGACGAGGAGCTCGTAGCGGTCCGTGATGATGGCGGCGCCGTCGACCGCGGTGAGGCCCGCCACCGCGCGGACGGTGTCGGCCATCTCGTCCTGCCATGCACGGTCGCTGCGCTCGGCCGGCGCCCGACCGACGAGGTCGGCGAGTCCGGTGAAGGCCGGGCTGACCCCGTAAGTCATCGGCTGCACGATCGAGTCGCGCCAGGTGTCAGAACCCGACGGCACCATCAGCATCATCCCGCCGCGGCCGTGCGCCCGCATGGAGACGGCGAGTTCCACCATCACGGTCAGGTGGGTGTTCCAGTTGGCGGGTGAGTCGAAGCCGAGTAGCGACGACACGAGCACCGGGCAGTCTGGCAGCGCCCGCGCCCGATCGTCGATCATCTTGATGCGCTCGGCCTCGAGCACCGCGACGTTGACGTACTTGCCGATGTCGCCGCGGTGGTGCTTGATGACGAGCAGCCCTGGTGCCGCCACCTCCAGCACCATGCAGTACGACGGGATGGTCCGCGCGGTGCCCCAGACGCGCAGCACACCGTCCTGTCGCCACACGCCCAGGTGGATGCCGCGGCGTTCCACCGCCGGCGCCACCTTCGTCAGGCTGGCCGGCGTCAGCGTCAGCGGCGTGTCGAAGCACATCGGCTGCTCGGCGGCCGACGGCGGCAGCAGCGCCAGCGAAATGCGCGGCAGGTAGTTCTCC
>Ga0114974_10001854_pt1 | contig 16536 bp, 11 predicted proteins | sample S_130206_EF_Meta_FD_87318 | JGI IMG/M metagenome (GOLD analysis project Ga0114974, IMG submission 87318) | Freshwater microbial communities from Lake Simoncouche, Canada to study carbon cycling - S_130206_EF_MetaG | ecosystem: Environmental > Aquatic > Freshwater > Lake | place: Lake... | reverse complement strand
CCAATTTTTTAACATCTCCTAACCATACTTCATACACAATGTAGAAGTAAGCGATAGCACTTATAGTTCCCCATAATGTAGCTTGAGCTGGGGCAACAGCCTCACCCCAATAACCTGTAACTAACATTACTACAGAAGCTAAAATCATCTTCCATAATAAACCTATTGTACCGCCTGCTTTCTTTGTGATTAAATAGAATTCAACACACATTAAAGGCACAGTCAATAACCAGTCTACGTAACGGAAAAATGTTGGACTATCATGCGTTTCAGCATAGTATCCACGCATGTAGTAATAGTGAACAGCAGCAATAAAAGTGATTAACCCAGAAACAAGTACTGAGGTTCTCCATTCTTTACTAGTGTTGTTCAATTCTAAAAAGAAAAATACAGCCGCGGCCATCATAGCCATTGTGCCAACGAAGAAAGTGAAAGACACATAGTCGGTCTTTGCAATCTGCATCGTAGCATCAAGAAGAAACAAATGATCCATATTGTTGAGTTTTGGTGAACTAATTTATTCACAACACTCCACAGTTCATTACGGCTGTCATTACCTATTTTTTGAATAAATAATGCAAAGCAATAGCAAAACAATCGTTGTTAAATAATCCAGACAAAAGTTAAAAATAAAAATTTAGAAAGTATGTTAAAAAATATAAAAATGTAGAAATTATTTCTGTTTGTTTAATATTTGTTTAAAAAAAATATTATAAAAATTAAACAAAATCGCTAACTCAAAACAGCATCCCATAAAAATGCTCTTATTTTTAAAGATTCAACAGCAGCCATTGTAGCTTCCTCCCATTTTGTTTTATCGTCTCCACATAGTTCAGCAACCATTTCAATCGCAAGTTCGCTATGATGACCCCCATCAACTTCAATATGTCTTTCAATATAGTATTTGAAAATTGAAACTTTGTCCGGATGCGCTGCATATATTTTATTTAAAATTTGCGTGAACATGTCTGGTATTAAATCCTCTCTACCAAATGTAAAAACAGCGGCTTTTACATGTAATGGAGCATACATGGCAATTTCAAAAGTATATTTTAGAAACTGTTTCACTTGTAATGGCATGTCCACCGCTTCAATGCAGTCAAATATAGAGCTACCTGAGTTTAATAAGTTTAATAAATGATCCATTTTACTAGTATCCGCACCCATTTGACGCATGGCAGATAAATACAATTCAAAATGGCTAATCCTATTCCCTTTTTCATCCACATCCGACTCTTCACCAGTAACTATTTCATTAATTAAAAAGCGCGTATTTGCAGAACCTACAGGTAACCAAGGTAATGTTACACATGTAAGGCCAATTTGTAAAGATTTTAATAAGCTCATAAAATCCCACACAGCAAAAACATGAAACTTGGAAAATTGTTTTAAACCTTCGAAATCATTTATTTGACTATAAACTGGATGAGCTAATAAAGCCGCTCTAGTTGGTTGGATTTGTGATTTTAAATGATCGATGGCTGCTTGCATCATAGTAGGTTTTAATAAAACAAATTGATATAAATTTGTTATTGTGGCACAAAGGAAAATATAATTTCGAAGACAATCAAATGATAAAATAGAATGGCAATAAGTTTTCCAAATATCATAAACCAGGATGGGCAAGCACATTATTTTGGGAAAATAATTAATGATGAACAAAATCATAAATATTTTAACGAACTCCTCCACAAAATTGAATGGGTTAACGAAAACCTGGTCATGTTTGGTAAAGAAATTACAACTAAAAGAAAAGTTGCATTTTATGCTGATCCTTTAATTGATTATACCTATTCGAATAAAACTAAGAAAGGACTGCAGTGGACGCCCCTATTAATAGAAATAAAGAAAATGGTCACTTCTTATACAGGAATTAATTATAATGCTTGTTTATTAAACCTCTATCATGATGGAAATGAAGGGATGGGTTGGCATTGTGATGATGAGAAGGAAATTATTCCAAATAGTTCAATTGCCTCCTTAAGTTTGGGAGCTGAAAGGAAATTTGCAATAAAACATAAATTAACTAAGCAAACCCATTCAATGATACTTGAGAATGGCTCTTTATTAGAAATGCTAGGAAGCTTTCAAAAAAATTGGCTGCACGCATTGCCTAAGTCAAAGAAGGTCATAGACACAAGAATTAATTTAACTTTTAGACAAATGATTTCATGAAAAATAGTCGACAACAAACTATAAAAAAGGGAAACCTGCCTTCCAAAAACTGCCTCCATTGTAACAGGCCATTTAGTTGGAGAAAAAAATGGGAGAAAACTTGGGAGGAGGTGAAATATTGTAGTGAAGGATGTAAAAAAAATAAAGCAAATTTTAAATAGAAAAACAGAGAGAATTATATTAGTCTCTAAAATGATTCCAATTGCTTACCTTACATCAGAACCTTAGAATTAATATGATACCCGTTTTAATAATAATATTTACATTAGGTTATATAGCGATCACTCTTGAGCATACTATAAAGATTAATAAAACCGCAACGGCTTTAATTACAGCAGTACTTTGCTGGACTTTGATCATCTCAAATTCCTCAAATAAAGAACAAATTATTGAACAACTCTCTCATCATTTAAGTTCAATTAGTGAGATTATATTTTTTTTACTTGGCGCTATGACTATTGTAGAAATTATTGACGCACATGATGGCTTTCAAAATATTACTGAAAGCATAAAAACAACCAATAAGACAAAGTTGATATGGTTAATATCAGTTATTACATTTTTTTTATCTGCTGTCTTGGATAATTTAACCAGCACCATAGTGATGATTTCTATTTTGAACAAATTGATCCAAGATAAAAAAACTAAGTGGTTGCTGTTGGGGTTGGTAATTATTTCATCGAATGCAGGTGGGGCATGGAGTCCAATTGGAGATGTAACTACAACCATGTTGTGGATTGGAGGTCAAATATCACCATTGAATATTATTAAGCAATCATTTTTAGCAAGTTTAGTTAGTATGGCAGTTCCTACTTTAATCATTAATTATATGATTAAAGGTAAAATTGAATTGAAGGCTAATGTGGAAAATAACTTAAACTTTAACACAAATTCTTTTGAAAGAAATTTTATTTTTTGTGTCGGTATTGGTTGTCTACTTTTTGTTCCCATTTTTAAAACAATGACACACTTACCTCCTTTTATGGGAATGTTATTAAGCTTAGGTATCATTTGGACAATAACAGAATTGATACATAATAAAAAACATGACAACGAAAAGGGTAATTTATCTGTTAGTCACGCACTAAGAAAAATAGACACACCAAGTATTTTATTCTTTTTTGGTATCCTATTAAGTATCTCCTCTTTAGAAGTTACTGGAGTGCTACCTCAAATGGCAAGTAAATTAAATAATAGTATAGGCAATATTAATATTGTTGCAATATGTATTGGATTACTATCTGCTGTTTTTGATAATGTTCCATTAGTAGCAGCATTACAGAGCATGTATAGCCTAAATGATTTTCCTCAGGATCATTATTTTTGGGAACTATTAGCATTCACAGCAGGCACAGGCGGATCTTGTTTAATAATTGGCTCTGCTGCGGGAGTAGCTGTAATGGGTATAGAAAAAATTGATTTTTTCTGGTATGTTAAAAAAATAAGTTGGATTGCATTGATTGGATTTATAGCCGGTGTCAGTACTTTTTTAATTCAACACTATATTTGATCATAATTCATTTTTTCTACTTTTTAAAAGAACTTTATGCAATTTATTAAATTGAAATGTTTGATCATTGCAACAACCTTTTCATCTGCGATTTTTGGACAAAATTTTTATGTTTCAACTAAAGGGAATGATAAGAATAATGGCAGTGTTGAAAGTCCGGTAGCAAGTTTAACGGCGGCGCAAAAATTGGTACGAAATTATAAAGCAAAAAATAAAACTAGCATAACTGTACATATTGCACCTGGGCAATATAATTTATTAACCACTTTTGTATTAAACGAACAAGATAGTGGTCAAGTTGATAAAGAAATTATTTGGCAAGCAGACAAAATAGGAACAGTCACTATTACAGGAGGTAAAAATATTCAACCAAGTTCCTTTACTAAAATCAAAGACGCCAGGATAATTAAAAGGTTAAATGAGAATGCGATTGGGCAGGTTGTACAGGTGCATCTACCTAGTATCGGAATAACTAATTTTGGAACACACAAGCAATTTGGACATGCCATAGCAGTTACGCCGGCACCTTTGCAATTATTTTTTAATGGGGATCCAATGACACTTGCTAGATTTCCAAATAAGGGATATATCAAAATTGGAAAAATAATAGACAAGGGATCAGTTCCAAGAATATTAGACAAAACGAACAGAGGCGGAAAGTTTGAATATACAGATGCGCGACACGCAAAATGGCAAGGCCAAGAAGATATTTGGCTTAGTGGCACTTTTAATTATGGCTATGCCGATGATTATATCAATGTAAAGTCAATTGATACAGTGCAAAAAACATTACAATTAGCATCGCCCCATTTATATGGGATCGCAAGCGGCAAAGATTTTCAGCAATATGCTGCCATCAATATACTTGAAGAATTAGATAGCCCAGGTGAATGGTATGTAGATAGAAAATCAGGTATTTTATACTTTTGGCCGCCCACTAATATTACTAAGGCTTCCATCATGGTTTCCATACTTGAAGCACCCATTTTAGCAATGGAAGGGGTTAGCAATGTAATAATAAGTGGAATTACGTTTGAAGTTGCTAGAGGGATTGGTATATATATGGAACGTGGCAATCACAATACTATTGTAGGATGCACCGTTAGAAATGTTGGCAATACTGGGATTGTAATGGGGCAAGGTGCTTTAAGATTAAAAGAGGACATGTCCGTTGACGACTATAAAGGCGTTGCAGTATCAAGAATCATTGGGGACTTTCAAAATCATATTTACAATAACACTGGATGGGACCGATTATCGGGAAATAATCATCGTATTCAAAGTTGTGATGTGTATAATACAGGGAGCGGTGGTATATTTTTAAGTGGGGGAAGTAAAGTTCATTTAATCAATGGGAACAATGTGGTAGATAATTGTAAAGTTCATGATTACAATTTGAGAAATAAATTTTTATGGGCAGGAATTAATGTGAATGGTTGTGGTAATATTATTTCGCATAATGAAGTTTATAACTCAGAATTTCAAGGAATTTTTGTTTATGGTAATGAGCATATTTTTGAATACAATAATGTACATGATGTAACGACCAATTCAGATGACACCTCACCTTGGTATATTGGAAGAGATCCAAGTAATCGAGGCAATATTGTTCGATATAATTATTTCCACCACTGTGGCAATGCGAATAGAATGAATATGGGTATTTATTGCGATGATGCTTCTACAGGTGTGGCCGTATATGGAAATGTATTTTATGATTTAAAGGTAAATCATGGTATATTATTTAGTAATGATGGATGGGATTTAAAAATGAAAAATAATATTATAATTGAACCGCTATCCAATAGTTTTGTAGTATCCGCTGCCTTTTATTCATGGGCAAAACCACAAGCAGCCGAATTTTATGGCAAAAATGGAATACTCAGAAAAAGATTAACAGAAGCGGTGAAATTTGACCAACCACCTTATTCAACAAGGTACCCATCCCTATTAACATACCTAGACCCCATTGTCGAAGGAACAGAATGGCAGGGTATGCGATCAAGAGGAAATGAATTTTCAGGTAATGTAATCATCGGTGGTCCTGAACAAACGGTAAAATTAATGGGTGGAGAATTTGCAACTGCGACAGAAAAAAATAATTTTAGTACAAAAGAGGATCCAGGATTTGTAGATATACAAAATGGTAATTTTATGCTAAAAAGCAATTCGATCGTTTTTGAAAAAATACCTGGATTTCAACCAGTTCCATTTGATAAAATGGGATTATACAAGGATACATATAGAAAGTAATACGTAAACTTTATTATAGGTTCGTATTTGGGTATAAATTGAGTAAATACTGCCCCTTGGTTATCCTTGAATCCTTGTCTAAAGACTAAAAAGTGACCACCGCTTTTAAATCGTATATATTATCAAAAATATAGTCAGGATTTGCTGTTAACAATTCCACCTTAGTATGTGCTCCTGTCGTAACACCAATATTGTATTTGCAGCCTGCATTTCTTCCTTCTTCTATATCTATTGAAGAATCACCCACTTTTACAACTTTTGCAGCATCCTTGATATTTAATTTATCCATTGCATACAATATCATATCAGGCAATGGTCTGTTGTTTTTAACATCTGAAGAAGTAACCAATAAATCAAAATCCACTCCTTGAGTCCATTTAAGTTTTTGAATTAATGAATTTGCAGTTTTTTGATTATAGCCTGTATTCAAAACAACCTTAATTCCTAAATCTCTTAACTCCTTAAATAACCTTTCTGTATTATTAGTTGGTACCACAATTAAATTCTCATAGGCTTTTTCAAGAAGTATCAAAAAATCCTGGAAAGCTTCTTGAATGCTATCTTCCTCTGAAATCGAATTAGTGCCATTTATGGTTTCCCTTATAGCCTGTAGTTTTTCTTTACCGGCACCCCATTTTAAAACATCTTCAAATGTAATATTAGGGCACTTTTTTTCTATAGCCTTATGTAAAGTACGATATACTACATTTCCTTCATCCACTGTAGTTCCAGCCATGTCAAAAACAACCATTTCTATTTTCATAAAACTATTTTAAAGATGATTCAATAGCAGTAGTAAAAGTATTAATGGAAGGACTAGCCAAATTTGGGTCTTTGGCTAAATCATCCCATCGTCTTAGAGCAACTGCCTCTTTATAAAATTCATTATTTTCAAATAACGCTACTTCTTCTTCATTCATAACACCCCCTTGAAATTCTAAACTAATTTTAGAAGGAGTAGATAATGATTCCAAATAACCTGGCTCAGTTGCACATAAATATCTTTTAGCTTGAACATGTAATTTTACAGGCTCCACTGCTGCTAATTTAAAATGTTTTGTCAAATACCTTTCACCTAATAATTCATGCATATCATCAATACCATTATCACTAGCATCATCTGGCAGGTCATGTAATAAATGGCCAATGTCATGTAATAAAGATGCTGTAATTAATTCATTTGTAGCATGATGTTGTTTAGCTAGTTCAGCGCATTGCAAGGCATGTTCTAATTGAGTAACTGCCTCTCCACCATACATTGACCCTCCATTTGTTTCAAATAAAATTAAAATTTCCTGTGTTATTGGATGTAACATAATATAAAATATTATAGATTATTAATCATTTCTTCTGCAAAACCAAATGACATGGTCATGCCATGACCGCCAATTCCATTTAATATGTAAACACCATTTTCGGGGTTTAAAAATAAATCAGTTGCTCCGTTAGTCATAATAGGATAAATGCCATTCCAAGATTGTGTCATTTCCCATTGATCTATATGAATTAGCTTCTTTAAGTAATCTAATATCATTGTATTTATTTCAATTTTATCAAAAGGATCAAAATCCAAAGCATACTCATGAGAATCACCAACAGTTAATTCACCTTCGTTATTTTGTGAAACCATTACATGAATTCCGTATTTCAAATACTCTGGAATTTCTGCCTCAATTTTCATTCTTAATTTAGTGAGTGAAGATGAAGCGGTAAAGCTTTTATAATGAAGTAATGACAGACCTCCACAAATGGAAGCCCCAATACGATAACTGGGATCCTTATGCTTAAATCGCATCATTTGTAACTTTGTCTTAATAATGGGCTGTTGTTTAAATTGATCTGAATATAAGGTTTCAAAATCGGCACCTGAACAAACACATATAATATCTGCACTGTATTTTAGCTTGCCAGCATAAGCCGTATTACTTGTTACACTAGTTATAGCAGTGCCCCAAATAAAATTAACTTTAAAGTGTTCTGTTAAATATTTCGGCAAATTTTTAATCCCTTGTCTAGGATCAATTATAGTTTCATCCTCGCTTCTAAGCGCCCCCATTAATCCTTCTTCATTAATACCATTATAATTTTGTAAAACAGTTTCAGATGATATTACAGAGACTGGTCTATTTTTTGATTTGAAAAAGCTACCAATTTCTTCCACTACATTCATTTCTTCCTGAGAATAGGCCAAATGTAAACTACCACAAGAATTATATGGAATTTTAGAAGCATCTAAATATTCTAACCAAATTTCTTTGGTTCTTACTGCTCTATCATATAATTTACCATCAGGCTGCCCAACTGGCCAAAGCATACCAAAATTTCTAACACTTGCACCCAATGAAAACTGGCTTTTTTCAATAACTGTTACATCATACCCTTTCTGAGCCAATGCTCTTGCTGTAGCTAGGCCTAAAATACCTGCACCAACTACGATGGCTGATTTATTACTCATACTACTTGTAATTTATCTTGTTTTTTAAAATATATATAATTAGCGCATGTTAAAATAATAATAATTACCGAAGTGATAATAGCACTAAATGTGAAAAAGCTTACCCAACTATAATTCGTATTATTGAAATTTTTAAATAATAAAACTAAAGTGCTTCCTAAATAACCAGCCGCATCGGCCACGTACATCAAAAAACCAATATTACTTTTAATCTTAAAATAAGCAATCCACCTTTCAAAAAATAATGCATGAAAAGCGATATAAGGCAAATACATTGAAAATCCAACAATGATCATCCAGAATGTGGGCGTGATAATTTTATTATAAAATAATAATGTTGATAATAATAATAATAGCCCGCCTATAAACACAATTAAAAAATTAATAAAAAAAGCATTTTTATTATTCTTTATAAATATCATTGAGCCGATAATGATTACAACCATTATTGCAATAGGCACTTCAGAAACTACTAGCATAGTTGGAATGTTTTTCATCCCAATACTATTCCAAAATTCAACAGCAAAATTGTCTCTTAAGTCTCTAAATACAGTTAAACAGACATAAATTAAAACTGAAAATATAATACCAGGTGCAAATCGTCTAAAAAAAGCTTTTCTCTCAAGTAAATTCATTGGCAACCTTTCAGTTCTTGCATTTATATCATCCTCGTTTGGCTGATTAAGTGAATGTAATAAATATACTCCTAAAAATAAAACAGGTAAAAAAATTAACCCGGTTAAAAATGGCATCCACATTTCAGGCACTTGTAAATTAATCAACAAATAACTGCCTACCCCTTTCACAATACCAGAAGAAATGATAAAACTTGATGCCATTGCAACTCCAAGTAATTCCGTGTGTCTTCGTCCTTCAATATAACTAAAAACAACGCCCCAAATCATGCCTAATGGTAATCCATTTAAAAAAATAAAAGGTAAATTAAAAGGTGCGGGGACAAGTCCAAAAAATAATAATGAAACCCATGAAACTGCCATCAAGACAATTAAAGTAACTGTTCTTTTACTAGCTGTTAATTCAGAAATAATCTTAATACCAAAATATTTTGAAATCGTATAGCCTATTAACTGCGTTATAATAAGTAAAATTTTATAATCAACCCCCCACAAACTTATATTGTTGTATTGAGCAGCAGTAAAAGGCTTTCTAAAAGCGTACATACTTAAATAAGTAATAAATACAGCGCAACATGCCTTTATGATAAACGATAATTCGGTATTTTTTTTAAATAACTTCATTTAAGTTAAATCAATTGATACTCGAAAAGGGTTATTACTAACTGCATATTCAAAAGCCGCTTCAACCTCATCTAACACGAAGCCTTTCTTTATCAATGATTCAAAATCAAAATTCATATGATTTAATTCCATAAAATTCACTGCATTAATAAAATCATCATTATTGTAATTATGCAACCCTTTAATTGTAAGTAAATTTCTAATAATATATTCTGCATTTATCTGAACTGCAGACTGAGGAAACACAGCACCAACCCAAATAACAACACCTCCAATTTTTAAAACATTTATTGAGTTTTGCATAGCCGAAATAGCCCCACTAAATTCTAGTACTATGTCTACCTTTTCTAGTAGTACTTCATTATGTAAGTAACTTTTCGTTGCGCCAAATCCTTTTGCTATTTTTAATCTTGTTGCATTCTCATCTATCGCAATCACTTGAGATGCACCCATTTTAGATAGCATCGTACAGGCAATGATGCCTAGCATGCCAGCTCCATAAACTGCTACACTCTTATTATTTATTGCGCCCGCTAATCTAACAGCTCCAGCAACTGTAGCAACACTACAATTAATCAATGTTGCAATTTCATTAGGCAAATCAGTTTTAAGTATAATAATTGGAGTATTTTTTCTAAGAATAGTATGTTCACTTAAGCCACCATGAAAATGATTTAACTCAGTTATTTGCTCATGACCATATTTAAATAAATCTTTTGCCTTTTGAGGAATAGCTGCTTTTGAAAGTATATCATCTGGAGCACTTGCATAAATAGCCCAAGTAACTTTATCTCCAATTTTTAATTCATTCCCTCTTAGGTCTCTCGAAGGTGATTGCGGACCTAATTGCTCAATAATACCAACTATTTCATGACCTAATATAGTTGGAGATTTTTCAATTCTTTTGCCTTGATAAGTATGAATATCACTTCGACAAATACTGGTACATAAGTTTTTTACCAATATCTCTCCCACATTCAATGCTGGCAGACAATCAGATTTAATTGAAAATTTTTCGTCAGCATTAATAAAACTCGCAAATTTTGACACCTTAGTTTAATATATGTAATAAAAGTAATTATTTACCCATGTTAATTAATCAAATTTAATTATTTAATTAATTAATAACATACAATTTTTCGAAAAAAAAGGGGTCCCGATTTCTCGGGACCCCTTTTTACGATTGTTTCAATAAAAACGAATTAAACCCAGTCAATAATAGTCTATTTAATAATCCACATTTTAGCATTAATGTCATCCGTGCCCCCAAATTGTGCAGTAATTGCAGCTTCTACATTTGTTTTGTTAACAGCTCTTTCTGTTGAAGGATACTGATATCTTAATGCAATTCTTTGACTATTCCCATTTCCTGGTCCTGTATGGAAAGTTGGCACACCAGTTCTTCTCCAATTGTAATATCCTTCTGGACCACTATTTTGATACATTGCTAAATACTTCTGTAACAATATTTGGTTTAAGCCTGTAGTACCTGCGCCAGCATATTTTACGGTTGTTTGAGCATAATAAGTTGCATAGCTATATTCTACTGGATAGGTTACTGATTCAGCCAAAGTACCTCCTGGTTTTTGAAAAGTAACTGTATTAGTACCTTCTTTAATGCCATAAAATGATTGAGAAGCTTTGATACCATTTTGGTACCAAGTTTCAGCATCCTGACCTGTAATCCATCCTCTATTTGCAGCTTCGGCAATGTTAAAACACATTTCTTGATAACCTACTTGTGTTGTTGTTTCTGCTGTATAAGTTTGGTAGTAGCGCTTACGGTTGATAAATGAGTATTTACCTAAGTTCGCATTGGCACTCATTGTAGCTAAATCTTCCCCAGAACCTGCGCCTAAAAACGCATCATATGAATTAGGTAATTTACCCGAAGCAACTAAAGCTGCTGCTGGTTCAGCTACATAAAAAGTTCTTGGATCTTTCAATGCAGTTAAGTTTCCTAAATAAGAAGATGACATATTATAACGAGTAGCATCAAATCCAAAATTATCAGGATTAGTGGAGTACTTGTTATATTGATTATTATATACAAAAGTTAAGTTATCTGCATCACTACCAAAAACAGGATACTTAGTTGGATTGCTAATTGTTTCTGCAAACTTTGCTTTAATAGCCAAATCAGCATCTAATTCTTTTTGACTAAGTTGGATTAATACACGTAATTTAAATGCATTTACCGCTTTTTGCCATTTTGCTAAGTTATTACCATAATAAAAATCACTTGCTAATACATAATTAGTACTTTTTAATGTACCCATTTCTGTATTTGCTTGCTCTAAATAAGCCAATATTTGTTGAAACACTTGCTTTTGCGTATCGTACTTTGGGGTAACATTTGTTAACCCTTTTAAAGCATCAGATACTGGTATATCACCTAAGTGCATGGTTAAATCATACAAAAAATAAGCTTTTAAAAACTTACCAATTGCAGTGTAAGGATTAGGGCTTGCCACAGATTTCGAAGCCTCTGTTTCCATTTGCACAATATTTTTTAATGTATTATAACCGCCATATGAATAACCTGTCCAACTGTACTCATTATTACCATAATAGGCATAATTACATACATAATATTGATTCCATATTTGTGTACTATTAAATGCCCCGTTAGTGAAATTTAATAATACATTATTTAGTATTAAGTTAGCTGGTACACTTGTTGCTCTATTAGGATCTGCTTCTAATGAATCAAAAGATTTTTTACAAGCCGACATCGAACCTATTACAAGAACTAAGGTTACTATTTGAAATATCTTTTTCATATTTTATTGTTTTTCTTTATTTAAAAAATGAAATTTAAATTGAATCCGTATGATCTTGTCGTTGGTGTTTGTAAGCCAATAGAAGACTCACCTGGATACTGATCAATATCTACATCATTAAATTTCGAATCTGGCATCCAGTACATTAAGTTTCTACCCACTAATGAAACGGTTGCTTTTTTGAAAGGCGACTTTTTCATAAGCCCAACTGGCAATTCATAAGTCACTACAATCTCTCTTAATTTAAGGTAAGTTTTGCTCATCATGTTTGGCTCTGGTATACCGTGAACTCTACTAATATAATCTTGCAAATAAGTCTTAGTCGCATTAGGGGCAAATGTTAATGAACCATAATTAGTAATTAAACCAGTTACTGCATCATAAGAAATTGCACCACTACCAACTTGTACACCCTCACCAACATATGACTTAACTCCTTTGTAATCTTGGTATCTTGCTAATCCCATTGCACCTTCGATCGTTTCAATGTGACGACCACCTTGGAAAGTTTTCTTTCTAACATAATCTTCCATCACACCACCTACACGACCATCTAATTGAAAGTTTAATGTGAAAGCCTTATAACTAATTTTGTTATTTACACCCCATACATAATCAGGATTCGAATAACCAGCAAATTGTGAAACTGGTAAGACTATTGGACGACCGCCTGCATCATTGATGATTTGTCCATCTTGTGTTCTTGCGAATTTTCTTATAAAAATCGCATCTGTTCTCATCCCTTTTGTGTAAAATGTATTTAAAGCATTCACTCCTTCAGGTAATTCTTCAATAATATTTTTAAATGCCCCTACATTCAAAGTCACATCCCAATTTACTCCATTTGCTTTTTTAAGAATTGCGCCAGTAACTGTAAAGTCAAAACCAGTTCTTTTGGTTTTTGTTCCGTTAACTACATATGAAGCATATCCAGAAGCTTGAGAAATTGATTTTGAGAAAATTTGAGGTCCATCTAAATAACTAAAATAAGTTGCCTCAATACCAAGTCTATTATTGAACAATCTTGATTCAACACCAAACTCTAAGTTGGTTCTATCATCAGGTTGCACATCGCTATCCAGCAATGTATTTGTGAATGAAGCTTGGGTAGTATTGTTATAACCGGTACCAGTTGAATATACATTCGCATATGTATAACTTGGGCCACCATAGGTTGATTGATATTGTTCACCATACCCTATCGGGAATGAATTGTTTGGTGTACTTCCAATATAATCTGAAACGAAACTACCACCACCTCTTACTTTTGCATAAGAAGCTCTCAACTTTAACAAATTAATTTGCTTTGGCAAAGTCATATAGTCACTCAAAACAGTACTTAAGTTAAATGAAGGATAAAAGAATGAATTGTTATTCTTATTTAGGGCAGAAAGCTGATCATTTCTTCCTGTGATATTCAAGTTAGCATATTTGTTTGCTTCAATATCCACAGAGTACATCAATGATCTTACTCTCATTTCAGAAGCAAAATTATATGCCAATACAGGGTTTCTACTGTTAGCAAAATTGTAAACGTTAGGTACGTTTAAATAGTTGGTTGAAGTGAAACTAGAGTTATAATTAAACTGTCTTAAGTTACCACCTGCAAAACCAGTAATATTAAAGAAATTTGCGATTTCAGGTGTTCTAAAATTTGCACGAAATTCATTATTCATTTCAAATAAACCTCTTTTATCTTCTCTATAATCACCTTTACCTTCTTCTCTGCCATACGGATGAGCAGAGAATGGCATTATTTCAGTTCTCATTAAATCATAAGTTGTCGCTGAGGTTCTTGCAAACAAATCAACATACTTATTCAATTTATAAGTTAAACTTGTATAAGCATATATATCATTTTTGTAATGACCTCTTGTCCACTCATATGCCATGAAATAAGGGTTATGGTATCTTTGATACTCCGCATAATTACTTTGAACCCCTTCCTTACCTGGCTGCCAATAATTTTTCATATCATCAATATTCCAATCAGCACCACCCCAAATAGTCATATTGTAAATCACTGAATTTGGTCCGTAGTTTACATCTGGAAAATTATCAGAGTATTGTCTGCTGTAATTAATATTCGCATCTAAAGTTAATTTAGAATTGAATCTTAAAGTGGTTGCTAAATTTAAATTAGTAATATTTAAACTTGTATTTGGTAAAATACCTTTATTATAGGTATTACCTAATGAAAATCTTAAATCGGCTTTTTCAGTTGATGAAGCGACTGAAATATTAGTAGTATTTAAAACACCAGTTTCTATAAAGCGTTTTAAATTATCTTTACCACGTGCTAACCATGGCGTACTTGATCTTTTTCCTGTAATAGGATCAACTGGGCTATCATATTGAGGAATTAACTGTCCTTCAAATTTTGGTCCCCATACATCATAATCCGCATCATTTGTACCAGCACCTAAACCATCTACAAACGCATAAGTACCATGATCACCAGGACCGTATTCGTCTTGGGTTTTAGGTAATGCTATAAAGCCATTTTGAACCGTAGTGCTTGAATTGAATTCAACTGAATATCCTCTTTTATCTTTAGTTCCTTTTTTTGTGTTTATGATGATGGCACCATTCTGACCCCTGTAACCATATAAAGCAGAAGCCACTGGTCCTTTTAAAACGTTATATGACTCAATATCATCAGGACTTATATTCCATGTATCAGAGTTAATAGGAATACCATCCACTACGATTAAGTTAACACGACCGCCTCTTAAAACCAGGTTGGGCAATCTTAACATTTCTTGGTTCATACCCACCGTTAAACCTGCAACCTTACCTACTAAATTATTAATGGGGTTAACCTCTCTTGCTTTCACTAATTCAGCCCCTTTAACATCTTGGGTAGCGTAGCCTAATTTCTTCTTTTCTTTTTTAATACCCAACGCGGTTACAACAACTTCATTTAAAGAAGCATCTTCTTTAACCAATGCTACTACAACCTCGCCAGTACTCACAGCAATTGTTTTGGTTGTATAACCAACGTAGCTAATTACAATTGAAGCATTAGCTGATACATTACTAATTGCAAATTGACCATTCGCATCTGTACGTGCAGATTGGTTTTGTCCTTTTACCAATACAGTAGCAGCTTCAAGTGCTATTTTAGTATCAGCATCAATTACTTTTCCTTTTAATTGAATGTTTTGCGCAAATGAGACAATACTCAAGCCCAATAACATCAGTGGGGTAATTATCCACTTTAATCTTAGTTGTTTTGAATTCATATTTAAAATTTTGAAGCACAAATCTATTTTCAAAACTTTAACATATCTTAATTCTAATATTAACTAGTTGCTATTAAATTGTTACGGGAATATGAATTCAGTTTTTTGGTAACAATAATTTAATTTGCGACAAAATCAAAAACGAATTTTTAAAATGATAGGTTTGCTTAAATTAATAGACTAAATTATATATGAAAAAGAATATATTTTTTATAATAGCATCATCCATGTTATTATTTGTTTCTGGAAACACACAAACTGTAAAATATTTATCCGTCCCCGGATATAATGAATTATCAAAAATTGATACAAACTCTTATTCTGTATTACCTAGCGGTAGGTATGTGCAGCCAGCAGGTCAATCTCTTAGAATTACCCATGATCCTTTTGGCTTAGCTATTTCGCCAGATCAAAAAGTGGCTATTACGATGCATGAAAATGCAATCACCATAATTGATTTGCAAAAGATGCAGCAAAAACGAATCCCAGACTATCTAAAGCCCAAAGAAAACCCATTGAAAAAGGGCTCCTTTTTGGGTGTGGCATTTCATACCAATAAAAATATTGTTTATTTAAGTGGTGGTGATGAAGGATCGGTGATCGTATTTGATTATGTACAATTTAAAAAAGTGGATTCTATTTTATTAGACGGAACATTTGAAGGAGTAAAGTATGAAGGCAGTTTTACAAGCGATTTAATTTACGCTGCTCAAAAAAACGAACTGCTTATATTGGATAGAGGCAATTTTAGATTGGTAAGATATAGTTTAGATCAGAAAAAAATAGTTGCTTCCATCCCTACAGGTAGGCAGCCTTTTGGATTAGCCTTGTCACCCGATCAAAAAACTGTTCTTGT
>Ga0114974_10001853_pt1 | contig 16537 bp, 25 predicted proteins | sample S_130206_EF_Meta_FD_87318 | JGI IMG/M metagenome (GOLD analysis project Ga0114974, IMG submission 87318) | Freshwater microbial communities from Lake Simoncouche, Canada to study carbon cycling - S_130206_EF_MetaG | ecosystem: Environmental > Aquatic > Freshwater > Lake | place: Lake... | reverse complement strand
TTGGGTAACTTCTTTTTAAGTGTCCAACTAAACTGCGCTTTGGCATAAACTACATCACAGATGGTCTTGCCCCAGTAACCCGTTTTTAGACGGTTAAGGGTAATATGCCCAACGGCATACTTGCCACGGTTGTCCTCTACGCCAGCTTCATAGTAGATATTCTTAACCAAACACTCTAGGTCTTTTTTGGTGTACTTGACTGTTTCGTTGGTTTGCACAATATCATCCATTTTGTGCTCTAACTTGAAGATCTCTCGTTTAAGTTCCATAATTTGATCTTCAAGGCGGCCCATACGGATCTCACCGTGTACCACAAGTCCACCTAGTAGTGTGGATGCAAGTATAGCAAGTTGACGGTTAGTCATTTACATTGACCAAAAAGTTTCAGTTGAGGGCGAGCAAAAGAATGGAGTGTCTTCACGTTCCATAAACTTCTTGCCTGTCATAATGTTAGTACGCTCAACATACGTAACTGGAGTAGCTTCAACCCCCACTTCACTGACACGCATGGCCTTAAGGTTGCTGTCCAATGCACAAAGGCGAACGCTGTTGCCACGTCCTTCAACGTTGATGTCAACCCAAGGAGTAACTGCACCACTGGCAGACGGGCTAAGTGTGATGTTGCTGATAGTACCACGCAACACACCAGCGGCCGATTCCCAACGCACACGAGTTCCAATTTCTAGTTTCATTTATTACTCCGTTTCATTTACAATACAACTATTATAGCATTTTGGCAATTTTGGATCTACTCAAAAAGTGTTGTTTTTACGCAACACCGTTGGGTTTAGTGTACAAAACCAACAAAATCCAATTCCTCGGGCTTGTACCATGCAACCTTCTGCGTGGAACCTGCAGGCAGTACTAGACTCACCTCGCCTCTTTCACCGACATTGCTGACCACGCACAAGGTACCGTGTTGAGTACGGACAATGTCCAATGGTGCTAGTCTCAACAGTTTCCCCTCTGGGGACATCTTTCTGATCATCGGATGTAATCTCATTTTCTGCTCCTACTTGCTAAGGGCTTGTTGTAATTTGGTGCGAAGCTGGGCGCGAATTGCTTGTGCTTCTGGGGTTTGCGGAAGTGTAAACCGTTCAACACGTCTACGCTGTACTAACATGACTTTAACTGTACGCATCACCTGCTCCTGTTTGCTTACTGTACTTACAGTATAGCATTTTGGCTATTTTGGGTCAATTTTTGGGCGTAAAAAAGCCCCTTTTTTGGGGGCTTTTAGTGTTGCTTTTTAACAACAAAATGTGATTTTTGATCGGTTAATTTTAGACGATATAACGTCCCACTACCAAACGTACAAATTTGGTGCCGGCGTGCTCGACATACGCTTTGGCGGCTCTCTGAGCACCGGCCATAAAAGGCCCAGTTTCAGCAAAAAAGCTCCAGTCTGAGTCATCGTCCTGGGCTATGAATTCAAAGCGGCCTACAGTATTGGGGTCGTTGCGTAATAGTTCAGCAACATCTACAGGCAGTCTGTTCAAGTTGACACTCTTGGTACGGTCCGTGCTAAGGTACACGGCTTCACCGGCACTTTCAATCAAGTTAATTAGTTTACGATATGGATTCATTTGTTAGTCCTTGTGTAGTACAGTATTTATATAGTATAGCATTTTGGGTATTTCAGTCGTAAAAAAGCCCCGTTTGCGGGGCTTTTAGTGTTGCTTTTTAACAACAATTACTTGCTAAAAGTCTTGGAGAAATTAGCAAATTGTTTGGTGTAATCATTGGCACCCATTTTTTCTACTACTTGCTTGCTGATTTCCAATGTATTTTCATAAATTGTTTTGGCGAAGTTTGCGTTGGCATCAACTACGTTTTCTAAACTAGAACGTAGGCCTTTGTCCTCAACGTATGAAAGTGTACCTTTTGTTGTTTTTACTGCATTGTCTAAAACGGCTTGAAATGTAAACATTTTATTTTCCTTTATTAAGCGAAATGTTATTAGTACAAGACCCAAACTATTTGGCATCTTGCTTACTACCTTACTACTATTATATATGATATTTATTGTGCAATGCAATATAAAATGTACCCATATAACAGGTTTTATTATATTTTGGGTAAATTACTTTACTACTAAATAATATTATCTATTCGAATAGGAGATATAAAATGGAATTTTCAACAGTCGTAGTAATCGTATTAGTTGCCGCAATTGGTTATGTTTTATATAAAGCATTTGTAAAACGTGCCGACACTAATCAAGACGGTGTTGTAACTGCTGAAGAAGCTAAGGCCGAAGTTGCCAAAGTAGAAGAAGAAGTTAAAGTTGCTGTTGCCAAAGTAGAAGAAGAAGTTAAAGTTGTTGCTACTAAAGCCAGAGCTGCTGTTACTCGAGCAAAAACTACTGCCAGTAAAGCCAAAGCTACAGTTAAGAAAGCCACAACTCGCGCACCACGTAAGACTGCCGCTAAGTAATTGGCATGTCAGTTGTACCCGGTCTCGGGGTTTATGTTAACTCCGAGACTGTTCCTCCTTATCTTGCCCGACTCGGCATTGATGTAAATAAACCGCAAAGCATTGCGGCATATCACACACCGTTCCCATATAATCAAATTTGGTTAAACGATCTCAATGAGCGTTATGCTACCACGGACCGCATTATTGTCTTTTGTAGCGAGCTACATTCTGTGACTGTCGATGATCTTGTTGACTTGGACCGCGACAGAATTGAACTGCATCTATGCGGTATAATCAACCGTGAGTTTAAACATGCACAAGTATATCGTTGGATGGATTGGTTTCATACCAGCACAGCATTTTATCGTCAACACGATATACTTGATCAACTAAGACCATATGCTGTTAAGCCTAAGTCATTTGACATCCTATTAGGATGCCGTAGGCCCAACAGAGATCTAGTTTACAATTATGTAACCGAACATCAACTTGATGTTGTTATGACTTACTTTAGATTATGGAATATTGATCTACGTACCAGCGATCAATTTATTCCCGAGGAGGCAGGTTTGGAATATATTGAAACTCCCGAACATACTGTACATCAAGTACGCTATCACGGATATCGTATGTGTCTAAGTCAAGTAATTCCTATCAATATCTACAACCAAACTGCTTACACTTTAGTAACAGAAACCAATGGTCTAAATTATTTTAATTTCTACACAGAAAAAATTGTCAAACCTATACTGGCACGTAGATTGTTTGTTGTCGTTGCCGGACAACATTACCTGCGTAATTTACGTGCTATGGGATTTAAGACCTTTGGTGGTATTATAGATGAAACTTACGATACTGTAGAGGATAGTACTACTAGATGGAATTTAGCATTAGAACAGGTAAAGCTATTATGTGAACGACCGCAAGCAGAAATACTTGCGGCTATTGAATTGATAGTTGAACATAATCGTCAACGTATGCTAGAACCTGAATGGCAATTAATCGATTATACCAAAGTTAGCCCAGCTGGCATTGCCTAAGCTGACCCACCCCATTGGACCACCTACACTGGGATTAGTATTAAACACAATACTACCCTTGGGCTGATCGTTAGTAGGAGGACTTCCACTAACAGATATGTTAGTAGTGCCAATGTTTAGTTGATTAACAGTGGTAGCACCGTCTGGTGTTAGTACAATATTGTTCTTACCGTTGGTGCTAATAGCCAATGAATGATTACGCGGGGTACCAATAACACCGGTGTTATTGCTTTGTTTACCAACGCCAATTTCAATTTCTTGATCCCACACACTTAATACCTGTGCAGGTTCAACAGTATTGATGCCAATGCGCTTATTACCTGTATAAAGTGTATTGGTTAATAGTGTTTCACCGGTTACTTGTAGTTCTTTTAATTGTCCTACTTTTTGTAATGCGCTGTCTGTAATGTCGTGGCTTAGACTATTACCGTTGACAATAGCTCGACCGTTCAGACTTAACTTGTTGAGATCAATGCCATCTTCTTTAATCTGTTTAAAGATAATATCACTATAACCCTTAAACACAGATTCATCAAGACCACTACGAACATTGTTGGTTGCATTTCTAACTATGTTCTGAAATAAGGGACTAGACTCTGGCATAGTACCAGTGACATTCAAGTCGCCTTCAATTGTAGTGGTACCTTTAACTGTTAGATCTTTGGTTAATAAATTATTCTCAATCACAGTCATTTCATCAAATACCGTAACTTGGCAAGTGGTGGCTTTATCGTCGATACCGGTACTACCAAACTGAGTAATTATTCCGCCTTGTATATTACTTCCGGACAATAACAAATTTTGTTTTTGTAATGCCTCAGGTGGAATACTATCTTCTAAAAATTCAAACTGTCTATTTTTTAATGCCGACAATAAACTGGCCTGACATATTTGAGGAAAATCTATACGGTTAACCTGTTGAGATATCGAATTGTTAATAGCATCAATAGCTCGGTTTTGTACAGTTGTAGACAAATTATTAGCCAAGTCATTGACTCTGCTAGATAACGTTGCTTCAATACTCTTTGAGTCAATTGGTAGCGTACTTAATTTTACATCTAGTTTGTGATTAATACGTTCTGATAAGATTGCTGTAGCATCCAATGACGCAACAACCTCGTTGATCTTTTGTTCAATTGCCTGCATTGCCTGCTGTTGAACTTGGGCTGTTATTTGGTTTACTATGTTTTGGACTATTTGGTTTACGCTGTCGTCTATATTCATCTTTACTCGAATTGTATGCTAACTACGTGTTCGTAGTTCTTTTTGATTAGACTCTTATACATAAGATTCTTGTGGACGAGGAAATTCACTGCTCCTGCGTCTATGCTAAATTTTGCCAACTGTTTAAAGAACATAGTGCGGCGTTCAAACTGCCCGTATGTAGTTAAACTGTTTGCTGGGTTTGCAATTTCATAAACCATTGTATTCCAACGGGTACGATCTTGTAAATCCCAATCGTGTAATTCCGTAAAGATTTTGTTTTCTTTACCATTACGTACTAAAGCCGGGATACTAAATTCACGATCTTTAAAATCTTGATTTTTGTAATCACGTATTGTACTTATCACAAAAGCTGTGGCCAAGTTACAAATTTTAGCAATCTTTAATTGTTGTTCTGCATCAGACTCAGCAAAGGTAAAATACTCATCCATGGCGATTACGCAATCAAAAGCCTTGCGATATTCATTTAGATCTGCGGGATCAATGTATGTGTACTTGACTTTACGGTCAGTTAAAAACTGTTGTGCTTTTTCTGATATTTCAGTGACAGCAATGTTCTTGGCACGACAACTTAATATTGCTGGATTAAATCCAACAAATAGTACGCTTGTGGGCTCAAGGTTTTCTACACGATAAACTCCGTCTAGAATTTCTTGTTTGCGGGCAACTTGATCATCTAGTCGCGGATTGAAAGTCAGTGCAGATAATACCGCATCGGTATATGTGGCGAAAGTAGTCATACAACTATTTATTAGATTCGCGTATTAAATCTAATGTCACACAATGAAAACCACCGCCTAAAGTACGACTATGACGTAATTCTAATGGAATAACTGTAAAATGCCAATTTTCTAATGTTTTGATAAGTTCGGGTTGATTCTTATCTACAATAACAGTATGCGGATCAACAACCAGCATATTCATTGCTATCCATTTACTAGCGTAAGGATATTGATAAAAGTCTTGTGCTACAACATCATTGACATATATCTTGCTCCAAGTTCTAAATACATCGGGGCAAGTTTCATAACTAACACGACTGCCATTTAACATAACTAGCCCTTCGCGCAATGGTACAATAGTGCTGTCAATGTGAACTCCTGCGTAGAAGTTACACAGTTCAATGTTAACATCAGGGAATTGTTCACATAACCAATGGTATGCTAGTTTGTTGCCCGATGCTGATTCTAAAAATAACCAAGTGTCATTAAGTCTACAAATATTGGCCGCATCTAATATCATTCCTTGATCACGGGGCATAACTCTAACGTCATGTGATTTATGTAATACTTCATCTAGAGTAAGAATTTCTTGATCTCTACAAGGATACATCATAGCAGGGTCAACAATAGTATTACCATATACTAATAATCTATCTCTGGGGCAATAGTTATACATACCTCCAGTTACTGGATAATTGCGTGGGGCAGGACGTATTACCTGTATACCAAGATTGTGTAGCGTACGGGCTAACTCATTTAGATCTTCGTCAGCTTCTTGAACAATCCAGTCTGGCACCGGACCCGAAGGAACAGGTGTTTCTTTCCATAAAGTCTTTTCTGACTCCTGTGCAAACACAGGATCATTGGTGGGCCAGTTTGCATATCTAGCACTACCTACTACTACTGATTTTAAACTGTCCCATTCGTTATAACTGCTAATCATACAACGTGTCCTGTTACCTGTAATGTATATCTTGGGGTTGAGCCCATATTAGCAGCCATATGTTCGTCATCATATTCCCATTCTACTACTGCACCAGCAAGCCATTGGGTATATGGTACTCCTAGATATTCTGCATAATGCCCCGATTGCCAATCTTCTAAAAAGATAACAGCACGTCTAATAGTGTGTTCCTGTCCTTGTAAATCAAACAATTTGACATAGCGTTTATATAAGTCACCGTGTGTTGGCAATATTGTGCCAGATCCCATGCGGTAGTAACTGGTACCGATATCCTGCCAGCCTAGATCAGCAAAGTGGTCAATAAACTTTTGATTCCAACTTGGTTGTTGTTGACGCATGTCACACATGTCTCCGGTAAACTTACCAGGAAATCCCAGGGCCAACCACTTACGTGTATTTTCGTTGTCATTAAACAATTCATTTACATAATGTAAACGCTTGTACTCGTCGTCCCAAAACTTTGCCAATTGATATTTAATTAACATAGTCTTGTGTTTCCGTAATGTATGACACGAACTTCTGTGTTGCTAGTAGTATAACTACGCCAAGGATCAATGACTACGCTACCATCGTCGATTATACAATATAAAGGTTGCTTTTCAGTAACCCCGCTGTAGCCATATGTTACCTGTTGATTGTGTGCTAGTAGTACGCAACCTTTAACTACTACAGGATTTGATTCTTCTGTTAGTGGATCAATGTAGACGGGATCAATGCCCATTTCTTTTAAGTAACTGCCTACTAACAAACTATAACTACCTTCAAGGTATGCCACATTGGGCTTGTATGCTTTGCCGTGAATGTAAACTGGCAAGCCTGCGCGGTTATCGTAAATGTAACGTGCTAGGTTCTTGGCTTGTTTTTCTCTTGCTTTCATTATAGCATCAAACAGGTCATAACCCAAATCTAGATCTTCTGCTAGGTAACGCAAGGCAATGTTATCTCTAGGATGACACGGCCCTGCATCGCCCATACCCGCTGTCATATACTTAGGACCCATGATACGCATTGTACTGTTGGCCAATGCTGTGGTCACTACGTCTACGTTAATGTTACCTTGTTTTACTGCTACGTCTTGTATCATGTTAACGAGACCAATCTTGGCACTGATAAAAGTGTTGTAAAAGATCTTGATACACTCTGCTTCGTCCCAGGTACCCACTACATACCTAGGATTGTTTTCCATTATTGTATTATAGAAGTCAGTCAGCAAGCGAGCATCGCCGGTCTCGCTTCCGTCTTCAGTACCAATGATAACCATCTCTGGGTTAACCATGTCCCACTCTACTGAACCCATGGCGATTAAGTATGGGTTATAAATGAAACGTGCTTTGGTAATGTGCTTCTTCAGCTCACGCCGTGTAGTGCCAGGCAAGACTGTGGAGATAAGAACTACTAATTGACTAGGGTTTACATATTGATCAATTTGTTGTAATACGTCGTTAACTATAGTGTAATCAAAGTCTTTATTCTTTAGGTGTGTAATTGGTTGGCTACCATCATAGATAGGATCGTGTGGTGTTTGTACTGCTACAAATATAATGTCGCTGTCATATACTGCTTCTCCTAAAGTGGGTGCAATAGTTATTTTGTTGCTAGAACGAGGATAAATATCATATCCAACAACATTATGCTGGCTTGCCATAGTTTCGGCACAAGCCATTCCTAATTTACCAAGCCCAATAAATCCTACTCTATATCCCATCATTAATGTTTTCCTTAGACAGATTCTATAATATTCTACACGATAATTTAATATCGCAATTTCCCAATGGACAGTCTTTTCATTTTTATCCATTTGGTACTTATCAACAGCTTATCAGTATCATCGATAAATCGGCTATTACTGTGCGCCCCGAGTTTCGGCATTCAATGAAAACATTTGTACATTGTTACTTTTTTGATCAAGAACCAATTTACAATTATACAGTACCTATACTGGAAAAGTCTAGAATAACGCCAGATCATGTTATTGGACCAAGACGTCTTAATCTATTTGCAAATAGCGAACACTCAGAAATTAAAACCCAGCTGGTCAAAGAGCAGGGATTTTACGATTGGTATTATTTCTTTCACGGATTTGCGGCACTAGATTGGTATAGAGACTTTCGGTATATGAACCCAAGTTCATTTAATCGATATGATAAAGTATTTATATGTTACAATCACTTGATTAGTAAATTGCGTTCATATCGACTACATCTAGTTAGTAACATGATAGACCAGGATTTAATCAAGCATGGGCGTGTTAGTTTATGTTTAAAGGATGAGCAAGGCACTTGGCAAAATACCCTGGTGGATCAAGAAACTCCGCTAGACAACCGTGCTAGAATTAAGATACACCAAGTACTTAAAAATGTAGCAGAACCGTTGATTATAGATACTGCCGAACCAAATGGTAGTTTAAGTGCCACGGTTAACTTTGAAGATTTAACCAGCGCATTATGGCATGTAGTAACAGAAACAGTTTACTTCTTACCTAAGTTACATTTAACGGAAAAGATATTTAAACCTATTATAGCTAAACGTCCTTTTATACTAGTAGGAGCGCCAGGTAATTTAGCCTATTTAAAATCATATGGGTTCAAAACATTCGATCGGTGGATAGATGAAAGTTACGATCAAGAGCAGGATCATTATATACGCATAGAAAAAATCACAGCTGAACTTGCCAAACTTTGTGCTATGTCTCCAGCATTGCTCAAACAAATGCATCAAGACATGCAATCAGTATTAGAACACAATTTTCAACACTTCTACGGTAGTTTTAAAACTATTATTGTTAACGAACTAGTAGATAATTTCGCTGGGATACTAGGACAAGTTAACAATGGTCGAGTTCCCAGCAATCACAGTCGTTTCCACCATCGGTTTGAACTTGACCCTGAATATCTCACCACAGTAAAACTGCGTCTCCTTAACTAAATACTTGTACATAGAACAGCATAAGCTGTCGGTTATCAAGGAGCTAGTATGGGCGATGTATTCAAGATCATCGGAGACCTCGGGTTTCCAGTAGCGGCTGCACTGGCAGGTGGCTATTTCGTTTACTTAACTATTAAACTACTATTACAGGGCGTATTAAGCTCGGTAAAAGGCATGGCTGGAATTATTACAGCGTTAGACAACCGTGTAAAAACCATGAACCACGACGTTATACGTATTGATACTATTGTGTCCAATGCGCTGGGCCTACGCCCTGATGCAGATCGTATTGCTCGTGCAGATGGTAAAAACGATGCCCGAAGGGATTAAATATGTTTATTCCCGAACTTGAACGAGCAGTTATACAGTTACATGATATTGCTCGCACTATAGAAAACAATCGTAATCTCGGTCCCGGACAGTTGAGTCAAGACGTTAGGGCGGCCGCAGACAGACTGCAAGAAATCTTAAATGCGATATTATGATTACGAGTGGGATTTAAATCCACAATCTATAATATTTGATCGAGAACTTGATATCGAAAACTTAGGTTGGCAAGCAGGTGATTATTTTAAATTGATAGTCGTTAATGGAGTTACAAAACTTGTAAAACTAGATCCGCTGGAAAAATTCTTAGAAGATGGGACACGAAATGAGTAAATGGCAAGAATGGCACAATAGTTTAACACCTAACACCAAAGAATATTTAAAACAACAGGCAATATGGCACGACAGAGATTTATTTAAATTTTCTTTTATAACATTTTTATTAGGATTGGTTATAGGGTTATGTTTGTAGACGGATGGATGCTATTTGCAATTTATTTTATTGCAGTTCTGTCACTGGCAGTAAGTGTCTACGCATTGTGGAGTTTAGAAGAAATTAGACAATATTATTCTAGAAGGAATGATAAACGATCTAATATCTCAGCAAAGTCAGCAACATTAGATAAGAAACGTTCACAAGCGGCCGGATATTATAATAAATTTATTGGCAAATAAGGAAAAATTATGGATGTAGTAGAATTAGTCAACAAATATGGTTTTCCGATTGTTATGGCAGTCGGAATGGGTTTTATTATTAAGTACGTCTGGACATGGGCTACTACAGAAGTTAAGCCAGTTATCAGCGATGCAAATACTGTTCTTATAGCACTTATTGATCGCATACGTATGCTAGACAACGATTTAATCAGATTGAATCAGAAGGTCAATACTGTGCTTCATTTGCGCGGTAAAACCATCGAATATGAACGTGTTGAGGCTGAAAAAGCTATTAATACCATCAAGAAAAAAGAGGACGATAAAACAGCTAGTGCAGGCGAAAGTTGATAAGTATTAAATGACCGAACTTATTTACACTCTGGTAATGACACACATTACCATAATATGCGTTACTCTTTTCTTACACCGTAGTCAAGCCCACAGATCTGTTACGTTTGCACAACCTGTAGAACACTTTATGCGTTTTTGGTTGTGGCTAACCACAGGCATGGTTACTAAGCAATGGGTAGCAATACATCGTAAGCATCACAGATTTAGTGATGTAGAAGGTGACCCACATAGCCCGCATGTGTACGGCATCATGCGTGTATTCTTTGGTGGAGTCAAATATTATAATCTTGCTGGCAAAGATGCTGGTATGATTATGAAATACGGAGCAGGCACTCCCAAGGACTGGATTGAACGCAAACTTTATACACCTCATAGCCGCCTGGGAATTACTTTGTTATTACTGATAAATTTACTTTGTTTTTCCTGGTGGGGTTTATTGATATGGGGCATTCAAATGATATGGATACCGTTTTGGGCCGCGGGAGTAATTAATGGCCTAGCACACTGGTGGGGTTATCGAAATGGGGAAACTAGGGATCGTTCTTGTAATATTATACCTTGGGGTATTGTGGTTGGAGGCGAAGAGCTCCATAACAATCATCACTTGGATCCAGCATCTAGCAGGTTAAGTCGCAAGTGGTGGGAATTCGACGAAGGTTGGATGTGGATTAAATTATTGTCTTACGTCGGGCTTGCAAAGATTAGAACTCTTGATCCCGTTTAACGTAACACTACTAATAACTTCTTCTATGTCGCCGAACATGCCCGGTAATTTGTAAGGCAAAAACCATATATTCAGCATTATCCACATTTGAGCATTTATCATTTCTCCTGCTAACTTAACAGCAGGATGAGTACGGTATGCCATTCGCTCATACATTTCGCTAAATGCTGGTGGCAGTGGTGTCATGTCTATCATTTTTCGTGTGCCACAAATTCACCGTTCCAGTTAGCCGGTAGGTCTTGTTGCTTCATAAACTCGCAACGTTCAATCCATATCTCGTAGTACTTGTCCATCTGCCCGCCAAACAAGCCTGTCATCTTACTACACATTGCAGCCGCTTCGTCAAACTTTTTTTGTCGATACAAGGCATGCATTTCTTCGTGTTGTACTCGATCTTTATTGTAGTTAACACCTTTGGTACGTAGTGCTGTGTATATTAAGTCTGCTACTGTCTTACCTTTTGGTTGTAAGTTGTCTAATATTAGATAGAAGAAGTTATCTTTAGTTCTGTTATAAGTTTCTGCACCAATAATACATAATACACCGTATGCCTTACAACGTGCTTCTAGTCGAGCCGCAGTCGAAACCATATCACCTAAGATGTCATAGCTGTGTCTATCAGTTGAACCCATTTCGCCAATGAAGCCAATGCCTGTGTTACAACCCCATCCCATTGCAGCCGGAGGTAAACCTTGTGCTTCCATAATTTTAGTATACTCATCTACCTTGTCTAACATATCTAATCCAACTCGAACAATAGTGCGAGCGTGGTTAGGATCTTCAATTGGAGCACCGTGTATGTGCATACTTGCATCACCTACATACTTGATAATCATACCTTTGTTATCTAGCACTGGTTGACTGATAGCATCCATGTAGCCGTTCATGTACTTGCCCAGGCCAGCAACGTCATCACCGTAGTGTTCGCCAATGGGAGTAAAACCACGTAAATCTGAAAATAAAACACTCACATCCTTTCTTTGACCTTTTTTAATCAGGTCGGGATCTTTTTGTAGCATCTCTACTACTTCTTTAGAGCAGTACCCGGCAAACTGTTTCTTTATAGCTTGCTTCTGTAAGAACTCACTTACAAACTTAACACCATAAGCGTGAAGCATAACCAAAATAAGCCCGCCAATTGGAATAGTCGCATCCACAAGCCATGAGCTACTGCTATATGCGAACCCACATAAAGGAATAATAGCGCCAATAATAACAATACCTGATACAATACCAACATAAGTCCACCTTGTTAAAATTAATAATAATATTGCCAGGCCCGCTAAAGCATAAATCTCTGCACCATCTGCCCAGTCTGGACGACTAATAACAGGACGATCTTTATTGGCAATTACTGTGCCTAATACTGCGGCCTGCACATCTTGGGGCCATATCTCGCCTCGAGCTGTACTAACAGGATTGACTAAACCTGCGGCACTTAGTCCCACAATGACAATTTCACCATCAAAGTCTTTAGGCAAGTTCATTAGACTATGCGACTCAGGAACCATTGACCAGTCAATCCAAATGCGACTTAAACTGTCTGTGGCAATTGGGCCAAACTTGGGGATACGCATTTTCTCTACACCGTAGTCATTTACTTTAACTTGGAATGTTGAGTCGCCTGCGGCAACACGTAGAGTTTCTAGTGCTAGTCCAGGATATAGTTTACCGTGACTAGCAATAACCATTGGCATACGTCTAACTACACCATCTATTTCAGGGAATGTATTAATAATACCTACACCAGCGGCAGCATTTTCCACTGCGGGTATGTTGGCCAGCATGCCTGGAAAGTGTACAAAGGCGTCTTGATTAAGACTACCAATAACAGCCGATCCTGGATTACGTGGTTCGTTACGTGTTGACTCTGCGGCCACGCTAGGAAGTATTGTTGGATATTTTTTAAGTGCGGCTACATACGCTGAATCTTGCCCCATACGATCTCGATCAATTGCAAGAACGTTAAAAATAACAAGTCCGGCATTGCGAGCGTAAAGGTCAGTGATAATTTTCCCATACACATCTCTACTAAACGGAAATTGTCCGTATTTTTCCAATGCGGCTTCATCAATGTTGACTGTATGTACACCAATAACTTCCGCGGGCTTACTGGTTATTAAAGTATCAAAGTAGCGTAGTCTTACACTTTGAATAAACGTGGGGTCTGCAATGCGTATACCCACTACTAAAGCTAATGTTAGTAGAGCAGTCCACGGGCTTAATAGAATTTTTTTCAACATAAGATAGATAGTATCCATACTTTCATCAAGTATTTATAGAAAGAAAGCCCCCTGAGGGGCTTTTACTATCTGGATTACTTTTTAAAAACCTTACTCAAATTTTCGAACCAGTGTCGAAGATTTGATATTACTTTCCCAATAAACTGTCAATTTTTGTCTCGACAACATTCAAACGTTGTTCGATGTAGTCCAACATTGGGTCATAAGCAACAGCATCAACAATTGACTGTTGCACTTCGGCTGTTACCTCATCACCTGTTGCTGCCGCAACAATTTCGGCAACTGCGGCTGCGGCTTCAGCAACTACTTCTGGAGCCGGTGCTGGCAAATCAGCAACAGCTTCAGTGATAGCGGCGGTGATTGCAACTGGATCAGCAACTACTGTTGGATCAGCCATAACTACTGCGGCCACTGCGGCAGCAACAATTTCAGCGACTTGAGTGTTTTCAATGGCTGCTGATTCTTGCTGTGCAGTTACTACGTCTGCAACAATTTCAGTAGCTACAAAATCACTGGCACTTGGTGACAGCGCAACTATTTCTTCAACTGTGACTGTAACATCATTGGCTGGAGCGGCCACAATAGTTTTGATATGACTTTGTGTTTTTTCAGCAATCAATTGATCAACTGTAACTTCAACTACAGACAATCTTGCATCTAATTCCTCAACGCTTGTGGCGTCTTCTGCTGTAACTTCTGCACCAGTTAATAGTGCTAGTTTGGCTTCAACTGCTAATAATCTTACAGCTAGGTCTTCTAATCTCATGAATTTCTCCTTGTGAGGTTTTTTTGAGTTTAAGTTTTGTGCAACTTCTGCACATTAGTATTTAAGCATATATGTATTACACTATCGTTACAGATACAAGATTATCTCTAAATATTTTCCAGGCTCGATCCCAACTCCAGCGTTCGCTTCCTGCCGCTACACTATCTCTACTTAACCCAAGACAGCGATAAGTAGCTGTTGCTAGTGATTCATCCATGTATCCAGTGATGCCTTCGTCAATAACATCAATTGGACCCTGACATGGATAAGCAGCAACAGGAGTACCGCATGCCATTGCTTCTATCATCACAATACCAAATGTTTCCCATTTACTCGGAAATACAAATACATCGGCCATGTCATAATAACTGGCCAATTCTACACCTGTTTTAAACCCCACGAATTCAACATCGGGATATTGTTTGCGATAGGTGGCCAACATAGGGCCATCACCTACCATGATTTTGCGACAGTTGGGAAAGTCTAGTTCAAAGAAATCTGTTAAATTCTTTTCTTTACTCACTCTAGCAACACATACTAATACTGTTTGTTCATTGACGCCTGTTCTGCTCAAGGGATTAAAAATTTCTCTGTCAACGCCACGAGTCCACGGAATAACTTCTCCGCTGAATCCATGTGCCTGTAGTTCTTTTACCATACTATCTGTAGTAGTTAGCACTTTACCTGAGTGTTTATGGAACCACCGCACAAAGGACCAGGTAAACCGTTCAGGAATACCAAATAGTTTTTTTAAACCTTCAGGAAACTTAGTATGGTAAGCAGTATTGTGCCTAATACGATGTTTTGAAAGATATTTTCTAGCCCACACACCAAGAGGACCCTCTGTGGCGATATGGATATAATCCGGACATATCTCCTTAATCCTCTGGCCCATCTTCCTGGGATAGGCAATCTTGACTTCGTGGTAGCCAGGGCAATCAATGTAACTGAAGTCCCTGGGAGTAATGTAAACAACGCGATAGTTGTCCAAAATCGCACACGCTTCGATATTTTTGTATGTAGTGACAACGCCATTAATTTGGTCCGGTAAGTTATCTGTTATTATCAATATTGTTTTTGACATGTACCTTCTACTTTAAAATTTTTAAACTTTAATTGCCACTTCATTGTCGACAATACTTGCTGGCAAGTCTTTTGATCCGGAAATTGTAGTTCCACTTTCCCCGGTTGGTCCGTTGGATCGTTCAGGTGTACTGCTATTAATATCATCAGCCACATTGTCTTTCTCCTGTGTCCAAGTTACTATTTCCCATGTTCCATCCCAATGTTCTACAAGTGCTGTACATGATTCCACCCAGTCGCCGTCATTCATATAGATAATACCATCTATGTCTTTGATCTCTGCATGATGTATATGTCCGCAAATGACACCATCAAAGCCACGTTTCTTGCAATAGGCAGCCAGATTTCGTTCAAATTGAAATATGAAGTCCACTGCCTTTTTAACACGTTGTTTGAGATACTGACTTAGACTCCAGTATCCAAAACCCATGCGATGCCGCAGCCAATTAAATCTACTATTGAGAGTAAGTACAAAATCGTAGGCTCGATCTCCCAGGAAGCTGATCCATGGTGCCAGTCTGGTGATGCCATCAAATAAGTCTCCGTGTGTGACCAGATATCGTTTTCCGTCGATGCCTGTATGTTCTGCTTGATTTACAATTTCAATATGCCCAAAGCCAATGCCGTAAGGTATCAAGGGACGGAGAAATTCATCATGGTTTCCTGCTATATAAATTATTCTGGTATCTCGCTTGGCATGACCCAATATTCGACGAATTACATTACTGTGACTTTGTCGCCATCGCCAACGATTTTGTTGAATTTTCCAAGCATCAATTATGTCACCTACCAGGTACATTGTTTCGCAGGTGTTGTGTTTGAGAAAATTATTTAACTGGTCGGCTTTGCAGTCGCGAGTGCCCAGGTGTACGTCGGAAATAAAAATAGAACGATAAGTTTTACCTTGCATAGCAATATTTACCGCTCTGGTGGTACCAAAAATGTGACGGTTATGTTACAGTCAACAAAAAGCCCCGGAAGGGGCTTTTTAGTCTCTGTGTTAAATCTGTACCAAGGTCCATTTTCTGTTAAACGGTTTGCCTTCGGCTTTGTGTTTCAAGATTTTCTTAAACTCAATCATCTTGAGTTCTTG
>Ga0114974_10001851_pt1 | contig 16551 bp, 12 predicted proteins | sample S_130206_EF_Meta_FD_87318 | JGI IMG/M metagenome (GOLD analysis project Ga0114974, IMG submission 87318) | Freshwater microbial communities from Lake Simoncouche, Canada to study carbon cycling - S_130206_EF_MetaG | ecosystem: Environmental > Aquatic > Freshwater > Lake | place: Lake... | reverse complement strand
GTACTAAAGTTTAAGATAGATTGGTTGGCATATGGAGAACTTGAACGTGCTGTGCTAGCCAATGATCCTCTTAATTTCCAGTAGTTTACTTTTTCTTTTAAAGCTGGGAAGATGTCTGTCATAATCACACTCATACTTCCTGCAGGGTAATTATAAGAACGACTTTGTGTTGGGAAGATAGAAGACTCTTCAAAACGGTGAGAATAAGTAAAGAATACTTTATTGTCATAGTTTAAAGCGGCTTCACCAAAGTAAGCGGCCTGACGGTTAATATTATAGTTAGGTAAACCAAAACGAGTCATATTACTATTTCTAATTCTAGAGGCTACTAAAGTATTGGCACTATCTGTTCTGCTCGCATCCGTTAAGTTATTACCAAAAACAGAGGTGGTTTGTGTTTCATAATCCTGCCACATATTTCCCACCATTAAACGCGTATTAATTTTACCAAAGCTTTTCTTAGCCGTTGCAGTCACCGTATGGTTGTAACCATAATAATTACGATAATAATTTTCTAAAGCTCCTTTTTGTGCTCTTGATAAAAAGTAAGAAGAGGAATCCCATTTGGTCCAACCTTGTTGGCTATAAGTATCATAACCTACACGACCATTGATTGTTAACCATTTTGTAGGATTATAAGTAACCGCCAAAGTTGCAATTTGTCTTGTTACTTCATCACGGCTTCTGTTTCTGTTTACGTTAAACAAAGGATTGTCCAATTCACCATTTGGATTGGTAGTAAACAATGGTTTTTTCAAACCATCTGTTGTTTGCCAATCTGTAATATCATTATCCACTGGCCAAGCCAATAAGTTTAATAAATAACCACTCACTCCTCTTAAAGGTTTATCGTTGGTACTTGTTACCATGCTAAAACTTGGAGAGATTTCTAATTTATTATTAAAGAATTTATGATTTGAAACTACACGAAAATTTTGCTTCGTGTAATGATTCGTTGGAACGGGTGATTTCTCATCCACAAATGCAGCTGAAAAACGAATAGAGTGATTCTTTACACCATAGTCCATGGAAATATTTTGGTTTTGTGACATACTTGAACGGAAAAAATTATGCAAGTTGTCATAGGTTTTTGTTCCGGCAGGAAACTCTTGACCAAAGTATTGGAAAATATCACTAGGTACGCCGTTTAATCCAGCATCATATTTTGTAAAAATTTGTGGGTAACGCGTGTAGGTTGAACTTCTAAAACTATTGTCATAAGCCACATTAATTTTACCAGTAGTGCTGGTTCCTTTTTTAGTGGTAATTACAATGGCTCCAGAACTTGCTTGGCTACCATACAATGCGGTTGCCTCTGGTCCTTTTAACACCGTTACGTTTTCAATATCATTCGGGTTTAAATCCGAAATACGATTGCTATAGTCATTTTGTCTATTCTCTGTGGAAACGTTTGCACTGGTTGGTTTTACAGCCAAACCTGTGTTACGATTGTTTTCCTGTACAGAAGAGTTATCTACAATCACACCATCAATAATAAATAAAGGCGAGTTGTCTAATGATAAAGAGTTAAAACCTCTTAATACAATTTGAGAACTTGCACCTGCAAGACCACTTGTTGGATTAATGGTTAAACCCGCAACACGTCCTTGTAAACTATTTACAAAGTTATTACGTTGTGATTCGGCAATGTCTGCGCCTTTTAATTTTTGTACGGAGTAACCCAATTCTTTTGGATTACGCTTAATGTCCATTGCAGTAACAACTACTTCTTCAAGATCATTGTCAATTGCATTTAAGCGAACATTATAACAGTTTTAGCACCTACTTTCACTTCTTTAGCTTCATAGCCAACAAATGAAATTGTAAGTGTTTGGCCTGCTGTTGCGCCAATTGAATAAATACCATCCTTATTTGTTAAGGTGGCTGATTTGGTTCCTTTAATCACAACGGTAACGTTTGCAAGGGGAGAACCGTCACTTCCAGTAACTTTTCCCGATACAGTGGTTTGTTGTGCATTTACTATAGTGGTGCTAAAAATTAGCGCCAACAGTAAAGTCCATACTCCTTTGATTTGCATAAAATGTGCTCTTTGGGTTAATTAAATAAGTTAAGCTTGTTAACTTAGGTACCAAGGTAGGACTTTTGCATTTTATTAACAAATGATTGGAAACATATTTTCTATAAATTATATAGAATAATATCTATATATTAACCTTATTTTGAGCTTGAGTTGGTGCTTGTTTGCTAAATTGAAGCGGATAATTGGCTAGCAAGTCCTGAACACTGTCTAATAAGTCCAAGGCATTGCCAAATTCGTATTTATGCCTGCGTTTCCATTTTTGTCCTAAGACTTTCGCCACCTGTTGGGCAATAGGATGATGGATGTCAATTTTACCAAAAACAAGATCGGAGTCTTGGGTTTTAGCAAAACCAAATGCCTCCCTATATAATTCTAAGAGGGTGCCTGGTTTTAATCTTAACAAATTATATAAATGTATAAAATCCAAAATTAACCATACTATGTTTTGCCTCCCCCTGTTGGTAATGGTCCCATTCAATACATAATTATTATGCGCAATTTCCACGCTGGACAACACTGGGGCATTTAATCTAATTCCCTCAAACCCTTGCTGGACTTGCATTATGATCGTAGCTGGGGTTATAAAAATATTGGCCGTAAAGCTTTCATTCAAATAAGTAAACCGAATGATTCCTTTTATTTTTTGTTGAGATTTTTCTTGAATAAACAATTCAAAGTCCTCAGCAGGAATGAATAATTTGGTAGAAAGTGTTGGAGATGCGGCGGGATGATGTTGTACAAACATGGTTTATTTTATTTTGGCGTTAAAGACCTCATCTATTTTACCACCGCGGAGTTAAACTCTCTCGGTTGGTACCCACTTAAGGGTTCTTGATGATGCAACAAAAATAGGTTATTTTATCAGTTGATTGTCAATATTTTATTGATAATCTGAATAATCGTCTTCTTCAAAGTTCATGGTTCCCAAATTCATCATACTTCCCATTAAATCCTTGAACTCAATTTTTCCATCAATCATCTTTTTGCTAATTAAAGAATAAGCGGCAAGTCCGTGCAATACAAATTCCATTAATAACGCTGCTTGTTTTTCATCTGCCTGCGGAAAATATTTTTTAACAATGCCAAACAAGCCGTCCACTTTATATAGTGCAATTACTTTGTCTTCGTCTTTCATATCCAATAATAAATCCAAATGATTTCCTGCATCAAACCATTTGGTGATTAATGCATATGGATTTTCTGGTTGCTTCTGCTCGGTCGTTTGCGTCGCCCCTTTTTTTACAGGCTTCTTCTTTTTAAGATCATCCGGATTAGGGAAATAAGAAACGAATAATGTGCGTATAGATTTGTTCAATAAATTTAATGCCACTTCATATGGACCCTCTTGTTCACCTTCATACACCAATTCAATTTTTCCAGTGATGGCAGGAATAATACCGGATAAATCACTGATCCAAATTTGTGTATTTTTTTCATTATGAATAATCGCACGTCTTTCTGCACTGCTCACCGCAGCTTCATACGCAGCAATGGTTAGACGCGCACTCACACCGCTTTTTTTATCTACAAACTCATTGGTTCTTGCTTCAAAAGAAACCTGTTCAATAAGTCGTTTTACTAAATCACTTACTTCTACTTTATCTTTTTGTGCAGGTAAAATTTTTGCTTCTTGTTCTGTGATGGCTAAAGAAGTTTCAATGCTTTTTGGATAGTGTGTTAGAATTTGACTTTCAATTCTATCTTTTAATGGCGTGACAATACTTCCTCTGTTGGTATAGTCTTCGGGGTTAGCAGTAAACACAAATAAAATATCCAATGGCATGCGCAATTTGAATCCTCTAATTTGTATATCGCCTTCTTGTAAAATATTAAAAAGTGAAACCTGAATTCTTGCTTGTAAGTCCGGCAATTCATTAATTACAAAAATGCCTCTATTGCTTCTTGGAATAATACCATAGTGAATTACTTTTTCATCCGCAAAACTTAATTTTAAATTGGCCGCTTTAATCGGATCAATATCTCCAATTAAATCCGACACACTTACATCCGGTGTCGCTAGCTTTTCACCGTAACGCGCGCTCCTGTGTACCCAATGAATAGGGGTTTTGTCACCATGTTCAGCGATGAAGTCCACCGCAAACCTGCTTAGAGGCTGCAAAGGATCGTCATTTACCTCAGAACCGGCCACCGTTGGGATGTATTCGTCCAATAAGTCTACCATTTGGCGTGCCATCCTGGTTTTTGCTTGGCCACGTAGACCTAAAAACAAAATATTATGTCGGCTTAATAAGGCACGTTCTACATCGGGTATCACCGTATCCTCATAACCCAAGATGCCTTCAAAAGCATTTTCTTTATTTTGAATACGCGCAATTAAATTATCGCGCACTTCATCTTTAATAGACTTGGATTGGTATCCCGATTTTTTTAAATCTCCTAAGGTTAGGATTTTAGTAATATCATTTTTCTTACTCATAATTAGTACACTGTTTTTCTTTTACCACTTTCAAAATCATTAAATATAAAACTACCTAAGTTGTCCAATGAAGCAAAGTAGGCTTTACCATTATTCATCTCTGTAAACTCTTCTACAAATTTTTGTAAATAAGGATCCGAAGCAATCATAAAAGAAGTAATAGGAATTTTTAATTTTTTGCATTGCCCTGCCAAATTAATACAACGATTCACCACTTTTCGATCCAGTCCAAAACTATTTTTATAATACTTTCCGCCAATTTTTAAACAGGTGGGTTTGCCGTCGGTGATCATAAATATTTGCTTGTTCGCAGTTTTACGTTTGCGTAAAATATCCATGGCTAATTCAAGCCCAGCAACCGTATTGGTATGATAGGGGCCTACTTGCAAATAAGGAAGGTCTTTAATTTCTACCTGCCATGCATCATTACCAAACACCACAATATCAATCGTATCCTTGGGATATTTTTTAGTGATAAGTTCACACAAGGCCATCGCTACTTTTTTTGCTGGCGTGATGCGGTCCTCACCATATAAAATCATGGAGTGTGAAATATCAATCATTAAAACCGTAGAAGTTTGTGTTTTAAAATCCGCTTCTCTAATTACCAAATCATCCTCGTGCATAGAGAATGCATCCACGCCTCTATTGATTTGTGCATTCTTAATACTCTCCGTAAAATCGATCTGTTCCATTAGGTCACCAAACTGAAAGGAGCGCGTATCCGAATTGATATCACCGGTTGGGCCTACTTTCGTAGTACTATGATTTCCTTGCTTTGTCTTTTTTAATTTTCCGAATATTTCCTCTAGACTTTTTTGTCTAATGGTTTGCTCGGTTTTTGCCGTGATGGCAAATTTCCCGTCCTGTGGATTTTCTTTTAGGTATCCATTTTCCTTAAGGTCCTCTATAAAATCGCCTACCCCATAATTGTCATCGGTAAATTTATGGGTACGGTCCAGCTGATTCATCCAATCCAATGCTTCACTGGCATCCCCGCTAGTATAGTTGAGTAATTGCGTGAAAATATCCAGCATTTGCTCAAATTTTGATTTGGAGTTTTCTCCCGGAATAAAGTTTACAAAACGATGCCCTATCATAGTTATGCAATTTAACAAATACTAGGCAAGAAGGTTTAAAGAATATCAACTTGCAGCTATCTTATTCCTTAAATAATAAAGAAATAAATACAGTTGCCTTGTTTTTATATTTCATAAATTGAGTATTCAACTACCAGGTATCGATTTTGAAAAAAATGCTATTATCTTTTATAATTGTTTTAAGCAGCCTATTTGTTTTTGGACAAGATGAGGAATCTCTTTGGGTAATCAACCCATTATTAGATAAATTAAACAGTAGACAACTTGACCTAGGCAAGATGCAACAGGTGGTAGTAACTTTTAAAATAGATAAAGTGTATAAGGTGATGGCTCTGGAAAAAATTAAAGGCAAATGGAAACTAGCCATTTCACCCGTTCAGGCAAGCATTGGTCGCAATGGATTTGCGCAAGAAAATAAAAAAATGGAAGGGGATGGTAAAACACCTAATGGGTTATATGCTTTAGGGCAGTTATATAGCTATGAAGCAACTATAGATACTAAAATTCCTTTTCAACAAGTGGACTCCTTGGATAAATGGATAGATGATTCCACTTCAAATGATTATAATAAATATGTACGCGGCGAAACGACTGCAAAATCATTTGAAAATTTAAAATTAAAAAGCATTGACTATAAATATTGTATGGTGATTGAATACAATACCCAGCCCGTTATAAAAGGAAAAGGAAGTGCTATCTTTTTTCATGTGGCCGATGAAAAGTATTCGCCTACAGCAGGTTGTGTAGCGATTGCCGAAAAAGATATGTTGCAATTTTTAAAATGGTTTAAGCCCAGAAAGAAAAAAGCAATGTTGAGTATTGGTATTGTGGAGGTGTTTGAATAATAACTACTTAAAATAAATCAGAAAATAATTTTAACTATGAAAAAGTATATTCAAGTTTTTGCGATGATCCTGTTGATGCAAACTAGTATTGCACAAACCAACAAGCCTATCAGCAGCAGTCAAATTGATTCTTTAACCGAATTGGTTTTAAAAACATTTAATGTGCCCGGTATTGCAGTGGGGGTGGTTAAAGACGGCAAACTGATTCACGCGAAAGGATATGGAGTAGCCAATTTGAGTACTGGGAAAAAAGTAGATGAAAATACTTTGTTTGGTGTCGCATCAAACAGCAAAGCCATGACAGCAGGCGCATTGGGAATATTGGTAGATGAGGGTAAAATAAAATGGGATGATAAAGTAACCGATTATATTCCTGAATTTAAAATGTATGATCCTTATGTGACGGATGCATTTACCATTCGTGATTTGTTAACGCATCGCAGTGGATTGGGATTGGGCGCGGGTGATTTAATGATGTTTCCCGACGGAAGTGATTTTTCCAAAAAAGATATCATTCATAATTTAAGATATTTAAAACCCGTTTCTGCTTTTAGAACAAAGTATGATTATGATAACAATTTATATATTGTAGCAGGAGAAGTAGTGGCGAAAGCAAGTGGCATGAGCTGGGAGGATTTTGTAGAAAAAAGAATTATGCAACCTTTGGAAATGAATGCAACGGCTGCTTCTTTATACCGTTTAAAAGATAGATCCAACTCCATTAGACCGCATGCACCAGTGGATGGTAAATTGCAAGTACTAGACATTGACTGGAGTGAAAGTGCAAACGCAGCGGGAGGCATTTGGAGCAATGTAACGGATTGGAGCAAGTGGGTGATTGCACAAATGAATCACGGTAAGTATGGTCCCGATTTAAAACAACAAATTTTTAGTGATGCCGTGCACGAAGAAACCTGGGCTGCACAAACTATTATTAATGCAAGCGCAATGGCTCCCTATAATACTCATTTTGCTGCCTATGGATTGGGATGGTTTTTAAGTGATGTGAAAGGATACAAACAAGTCACCCATACAGGTGGGTTGGCCGGTATCGTAACACAGGTAGTCATGTTCCCCGAATTAAAGTTGGGCATCATTGTTTTTACCAATCAGCAATCAGGTGCTGCATTTAATGCCATTAGCAATACCATTAAGGACAGCTATTTAGGCTTAAGTGGTTACAATTGGGTAAAAATGATGCATGACCGTGTGGAGAAAGGAGAGGTAGAAGCAAAAAAAATTAATGAGGAAGTGGAGAAAAATATAAAAGCTTCACAATCCAAAGCAAATGGAGGTTTTGATATCTCAGCTTATATTGGAACCTATAAAGATCCCTGGTTTGGTGATATTGAAGTTAGTAATAACAACGGCAAAGCATGGTTGGCAAGCAAGCGCTCTCCTAAATTAAAAGGTGAATTATTCCCATATAAAGGCAATACCCTAATTGTTAGATGGACCGACCGCAGTATGGATGCAGATGCGTTTGTGATATTCACAACCGATATGGATGGAAAGCCATCGGGTATGACCATGAAAGCCATTTCACCATTGACGGATTTTAGTTTTGATTTTCATGACTTAGATTTGAAAAAAGTAAAATAGATTTACAAATTGCTAATTAAATTTGACTAACTTTCGGCACACCATAAAAAATAAATTATGAACGAACAAAATTATAAAAACCATGCACAAATGGTTCCGGGTTTTCATTATGTTGGAATGCTTTCGATCCTTGCATTAATTGGCGGATCAATTAATTATCTTTTACGCGCAACTCCGGAAAACAAATATCTTGCTTCTTTATTGGTATTGGCCGCATTCATCTTTGCTGTTTTGTGGATTTACATTAGAACATTTCCCTTAAAGGCACAGGACCGTGCCCTTAAAGCGGAGGAAGCATTACGTTACTATATTATGACTGGAAAGGCAATGCCAACGGAATTAAAAATGGGGCAAATTATTGCCTTGCGTTTTGCAGGCGATAATGAATATTTAGCTTTACTTGAGCGTGCTATAAAAGAGAATCTATCTAATAAAGAAATTAAGTTGGCAATACAAAATTGGAAAGCAGACCATTACCGCGTGTAAAAGATAATTAGCTGTAATTTTAAGCTAAACTGTTTTATAAATAAGGGCCCTGCAAATTTTTGTGGGGCTTTTATATTTTAATGATCGCTTTTACAAACACCTTGTCTTGGTTTTGCAAGCGAATATAATACACACCTGGTATCAGACCTGATCCATAAAGGGTAAAGCTGTTCATTCCTGCATAATTATAGGTTGCCTCTACCAATACTTTTAAAATGGTTCCACCGCCATCTAATAATTGTAATAAAGTAGGACCCCCATCCGTTTTAAATTCAATCTTAGTAAAGCTGGAAAATGGATTGGGGTAATTATACACTAACGCATCTTTTGCAAAAGTGGAAGCTTTATCGTTAATACCGCATACACTAGCATTAATAAGAGGAAGTATCGGAAAGGGCTTTGTTAGAATTTCGGTTTTAGCAGTATCTGTTACACAGAACCAATTTTGTAAAATGGTATTATAAATTGTTCTAAAATCATACTGATAAGGTACATTATCGTTTACAGTAGCCGTTATTGGAATGGTTGGATTGTTTCCAAATACTCCGCCTCTTACATTTTTACCAAATAAAAATAATGGAGCTGCTGAACCATGGTCTGTTCCACCACTTGCATTGGATTTAATACGTCTTCCAAATTCAGAGTAAGTCATACCAATTACTCTGTCTTCTATTTCTAACCCTGCCATATCCGACTGAAAAGCGGCAATGGAATCCGATAACACTTTTAATAAATTTGCATGTGAGCCAGTAGTAGTGTCTGTGGCCACTACCTGTCCTGAATGGGTATCAAATCCACCATAATTAACCATATACACTTTGGTCTTTAATCCACCTTTTATTAATCTTGCGACAATTTTTAATTGGGAGGCCAAACTATTATTTGGATACGTTACCTGTTTGGTAACACTATCCGATGCTGCTTTAATTCTAGCAGTATATTGATTGGTTTGTTTTGCAATACTTCTTAAAAAACTTAATTCATAGCCGGCATTGGTATTAGAAACCGACGCATTGGTACCATCAATTAAATTATAAAATGAACTTGGATCTGAAATACTTAATGACATATTTACGGCAGGTCCTTGACAGGTAAGCGTTGCCAAAGAACCTATTTGTATTGCCAAGGGATCGGGCTTGTCTGCAGATGGATAATTATCAGGATAACCTGGATTTTCGGCATTTAAAAAACGACCGGCCCATCCCGTATTTAAATACTCATTACTATCGGAGCCAGACATCCAAATATCCGTGGCTCTAAAATGCGAAAAACTGGGTTGCGGGTAACCTACCGATTGAACTACATTTAGTTTACCATCCGAATATAAATTCTGCATAGCCGTCATCGCAGGGTGAATACCTGTAGCATCGTTTCCCGTTAATTTTAGGATACTCTTTTCAGGAATGGCAATATTGGTTCTTGCGTTATAATAATTGGCATAATCACTAATGGGGATGACGGTGTTCAGTCCGTCATTGCCACCGCTTAGCTGAATGATCACCAAAACATTTTCATTACTAGCCGTGGCAAGCAATGCGGTGTCTAACATAGGATGATCCTGTAAAATATGTATAGGATTGCCCCCAATAATGGTAGGGGTTAATAAAGCCAGACTATTTCGTATGAATTTTCTTCTTTCCATATTATTGTAATTGATAGTCTGGCAAATTCATAATATATTTTAACAAGGTCTTAAGGCGGGTATGAACTGTATTATAGTTTATCGTGGTAGGACTCGATAAATATAAATTCCAAGCATCGGTCCAATAATAATCACTTACTTGGCCACTTAATAAAATTTGAATTTTCAATGTTTTCTTCAAAGAGGCATCTATGTCGGTAGAAGTTAAAAAAGAAAACAAACTATCAATTAATGCATTCGGGTCTGAAGGATTAGGACAAACGGTTTTAGCAAATTGAATGGTATTTACAATTATTTTTTTTCCATTTTTTGTATATCCCGTTTCAATCATTAAGTCCGTAAACTTATTGCGCTTGGGAAGGGTGTCCGCATTAATCCAAAGCTCATTAAAATCTGGTGTTTGATAATAAGCTGGCCAGCCTGCTACATTGGGAGGATCTACTGGACTTTGACCCATGCTGTTTAATTGACTCACCATATAATTATACAAAAAATAGGAGTCTGCATAATCTGTTACGGCATCAGGAAAACTAATTTCATATTGACGTAAAAATCCCACCACATGATCTAGAGGACTTTTTATTTGACATCCAATATATAAACTATCATAAAAATGTTCACTCTGTAACAATTGTTTTATAACAGGTTTAATGTTATAATTGTTCGTAATAAAAGTATTGGCTAACGGAACAATAATATTATTTTCAACATTGGTGTCTATATGGTAGTACACAAAATAACGGTATAGTTTTCGACAAATAAATTTTGCTACATCTGTGTTTTCAAAAATCAAGTTCATGAGCTCGTCTGTCTCCAAAGCCCCACTGGCTCCCGTTTTACCAATGATGATTTTACTACTATAATAAGGAGAAAATGATTTATTGGTAGTATCATGCTTGGTGCTATCAAATACTGCATTAAAGGCAGCGTCTAATTTCCAACCCGTTAAAACCCTTGCGGCCGTTTTCACATCCTCCTCGCTATATTTTGCCCCACCGTCTTTGCCCACCGTAAATAACTCTTGTAATTCACGGCCAAAGTTTTCATCTGGTGCAGTTTTTGTATTTAAATACCCATTTAAATATCTTAACATGCCGGGGTCGGTTGTGATATCGCGCACCAATTGTTTAAAATTACCAAGACAATTTTTTCTTAAAATTTGGTGATGGTGATAAACCATGGTACCATAATTAATGGTATCTGCTACAGTACCAAAATGATTGCTCCAAAAAAATGTGATTTTTTCTTGTATGTTTCTAGCCTGTCCAACACTAACACTCAATAACCATTTTTTATAGGTAGCCCTTCTATAGCTGTTAATGGTGCCATCCAAAGAAACATCATTAATCCAAGTACTTCCTAATGGAACATTGGGATCGGGTACACTGGAGGTAGTATAATCATTTAAGGGCGGAGTGGGTAAGGTAGTGGGTACATTCAACAATTCATCCACAGTTGCAGCAACCCCCTTTGTTGTAAAATAATTTATGTCCGCTGCTTTTGCCCCAAACATGGTTCGGTTAAGCAAATGTTTAGCTTGCGTAGCAGTCCAAACGCCCTGATAGGGCTTTAAACCAAGGGTGCTTGTTTGGGGGGATGTGGGCATAGACCTTAGAATTGATACTAAATTTAGTAAAAAATGATACAAAATTTAGTAAAAACACTACTATTTTTAATGTTTTTTGGGCTTAGTTGTCGGTTTTTTTACCGGAACAGTCTTCTTTTTAGCTGCGGTTGTTTTCGTAGGTATTTTTTTTGAACTAGCCTTTCTTTTCTTGTTGATTTTTTTATTTCGCTTGGATTTCTTTCCTTTCTTGGTTTTTTTAACCTTACCCGATGTATATTTATTTGCATTTAAATCCTTCTTGTGTAAAACCAGCGTTTTTGATAATAACACCCCGGTTTCCGTATTATAATATTGTTCTGGATCAATTGCAAAATCCTTATAACGAGTTTCAAAATGAAGATGTGGGCCACTTGAATGTCCAGTAGATCCCCCAAGTCCTAACAACTCTCCTGCTTGTACATATTGGTTTTCAACAACCTCAATTTTACTAAGGTGTCCATAAATAGTTTCTAAGCCATTGGTATGTCTTACTACCACGCAGTTCCCAAATCCACCTGAATTAAATTTAGCATACCGCACTACTCCATTAAATGCAGAGACCACAGTATCCCCTGTTCGTAAATATAAATCTAGGCCCTTGTGCATCTTGCCCCATCTTGGTCCATATTTTGAATTTAATTTTCCATACCAACTGAGTTGAAATTTATTTACACTATCAATAAGTGGTATTTCAATTTTTAAGGGGAGCTGTGCAATATTTATGTTTTGGTTCACAAACACAGCTTCATTAGACCAGTTTTGTTTAAATATACTGTCTTCCACTAATAACTTATTCGCTATCATAGTTGCGCTGTCCACTTGTAAACGAGGAGTAGCCAACCAATCTTTGCTTGCAAATTTAGTAGTGTCGGTTTTTACCGCGTTCCTTTCATTTTGTAATACAAATGCAAACAGCTTATAGGGCAATAAGCATATACAAAAAAACAGTATGGTAGAATAAAATTTAATACGCTCTTAATTTATTATTTAAATGATAAATGTTTTTTATCGTTTTTTGCAAAGTAGTAGATAATAGCCCCAAGTAAAATAAAAACAATGCTGTAGATAGCTTGTTCGGGCTTTGAACTTACAACATGATACATAATCCACAAGTTAAAAACAGCGTAAATAATTGGTGGGATGGGGTAAAATGGTATTTTAATAGGCCTTTCAATATTGGGATGTTTATATCTTAATACGATTGTAGAAACCGCGGTAAGCGTGGTAAAAAAACAAAGTATTAAGCCCATGGTGGTAATGATAAATTCAAAACTACTGGTTACTAAAATGGTAATGGATATAATTGCTTGCATTAAAATGGATCTAAGTGGAATACCATTTTTAGTATGTTTAACAAAGAAAGAAAAGAAGGAATAATCTTTTGAAATCGCATGTATTACCCTAGGACCTATTAATATTAAAGCACTAATGGTTGACATTAAAAAAAAGGCAATTAATAAAGAAATGATATTACCGCCATAGGTTGAAAATAAATTATTGGCTACAAAAAAAACAAAGTCTTCCTTGCCAATTATTTGCGCAGGTGCACTAGATAAAACAAAAACAAGGTTTATCAAGGTATAAATAGCAATGACGGTAAGCACCCCCCAAAAAATAGAACGAGGTACCGTTTTTTTAGGGTTTTTTATGTCATCAATAATATAGGAAGAAGCATTCCATCCCGAATAAGCATAAGAAACATAAATTAAACTCACCCAAAAAGCGGGAGAAATCATTTCATTGATATAGTCTCCAGCAATAATATATTTAGTTCCAATAGTATCTGCATGCATATAAAAAATAGAGTAAAAGCCAAATGCAATTAATAAAATTAATAGTATCACTTTGGCAAAAGAAGTAAATACCTGAAGTCTTGCGCTATGCGATAAACTAATACAGTTTACTATTGAAATGATAACGATGATAAGAATGGAAAAAACCAGCGGATTTACATTGAACCTAGTTACGTCTAATAAATATTTTGAAAATGCATAGGCCGATGCAGCAATAGGGGCTGCAAATCCTACAATAGAGGAAGCCCATCCCGATAAAAAACCAACCCGATCGCCAAAAGCCGTTCTTAAAAAGTGATACTCGCCGCCGGACTTTGGATAAGCCGCACTTAATTCGGCATAACAAAAAGAACCATTCAGTGCCAAGAAGCCACCAAACAACCATAGCGCTGTGATAGAAATATAACTATGCAATCCTATTAACTGAAAACCCAAAGAGGTAAAGACCCCCACGCCAATCATGTTGGCGATGACCACCGAGTATGCAGTATTAAACCCAACTTTTGGTTTTTCCATTATTAATTTATGATTAGCCTAGGGTATACAAATTAGGACAAAATCAGGCAAATAAGCCATAAAAAAATCATTGCTACCAACCTTGTTTGCATTTGGCAAACGGCTGACAACAATGATTCTTAATAGTTATTCTACACCAAATTGTTTAGTGAAAAATTCAATATGAATTAGTCCCCTGTTTCATATTGCGGATATTGCGGTGTTGTATAAGCATTGGGATTATAAAAAGTGATGCTCAATTTTGATGCATTTAATGTAATGCTATTGGCATTTGCACTATTTGTAAACGTCATTGAAGCGTCCGTATCTGCATCAGTAGTTTGCCATCCAGCGCTAATTAATTTTTCTTTTAATTTCTTTTTAAAAGTTTCATTACCAGATTTGTCTCCAAATCCTATATCCACTGAAGAAAGATGAGAGGCGGTATTTAATCTATAAATTGGATTGTATGAAGCGTCGTATGTTTCATATGTCTTTACTTCTCCGTCAAACATAAATGTAAAATCAAACTGGCTAGCACCTTTAAATGTTTGATAAGAATAACCCCCTACGCCTGGAAACTGTTCATTAGTATCTGGAATAGCTGTTTCCGTTGTCGTACTTTCGGTTTTAGCTGTACTACTTGATTTTGTTCCCATAACCATATCATAGTCATTACCAGCGGTAGCACTATTAGAAGTAGTATATTTTACGTAAGGAAATTTTTGTCTTACGGTTTCGATATTGGAAGTTTCATTTAGGCCGGCAATATCTTTTGTTGTAATTGAAGCAATCGTATTAGTGAATAATTTATCAAAATTGAAATACTTTGAATTAACCGACATATAGTTTAACACAACATCTGGCGATAGTAATGCAATAGCGTCTACATCGCCAGTAATTACATAAGAGTCTTTGTTTAAAACCTTCCCTTCTTCACTTAAAATGTCAATTTTCTTATCGTCATTGATAGCAATAAATTTATCTTTTGTGATAGGAATTACACTTTTATAGTCATCTAAACCAATTACCAATTCGCCCTTGCTATTGTATAATTTAACTTTTTTGTCAACCTTTACAATTACTTTACCATTCGGAGAAATGATGGGTTTTGAATCAAACTTAAATCTTAAATCTCCAATTACTTCACCTTTCGTATCTATTACCCCCCAGCTGTCATCATTCTTAACAGCTAACATCCCGGATGTTAACATACCGCCGTCAGTGTATTTGCCATCCTTAATTATTTTTTCTCCTTTCAAATCAACTAAGCCTACATAATGCTTTCCTTCTCCGTTCTTTTTGTCATAAACCATATATTTTTCTGAAATCGGGCTATACTTTACATCTTCTTCTCCTTTAAATACTTTATTTCCCTTTTTATCAATAATTTGAAATTCATCTTTGTCATTAACTACTCTCGCGTTTCCGTTGACAAAATTTTCACAATTATTATATGCAGGCTTAATAATTACCTCGCCTTTTGTATTTGCATAACCCCATTTGCCATCGTCCGCTTTGAATCTTAAAACACCATCAGACACAACACCTGCAGTTAATACTTCATACTCACCTAATTTAGATAAGTTAGGAATTACTGCTTTACCTTTTTTATCAATCAAGGATAAAACCCCTTGATCGTCTCTTACCACCGCGTAGTCTTCATTAAAGGGAGTTCCGTCGTCAAATGTTTTATCTATTAACGGCTTTACTTTCTTATCAGAAAGTGTCCAATATTTAACTTTTCGTTCTTTAGTTTGTTCGAAAATAACACCATTTATTGCCCATACCGTTGAGCCTGCATCAAATTCATCTTCTGCAACAATTTTACCTTCAAAATCGATTAAGCTGATTTTGTTGGCATCCTTTTTTGTTTTAATTGCTAAGTAATCAAAAAGCTGTTCTTTGTGACCACCACCACAAGAAGAAAAAATGAATGTCATTAATAGACAAAGGGGAAGTAATAATTTAATTGATTTCATAAATTTTTATATTAAAATTGTGTAATATAAAGATATGGGAATTTCTTATTTAGTAAAAAATTAATACTTAATTCTATATCTCGTATTCTTGCCCAAACCACCTTCTTTCAATAAAACTCCATTTTGTAGCATTTTGGTTACATCCCTCAATGCGGTATCACGGGAGCATTCGGCAATGCATGCGTAAATTGTGGTTGTGAATCCCTCATCAATCCCGGTTAATAATTTATTGATGATGATTTGTTGGCGCCTATTAAAAGAGTTTTCGTTTTGTGTATTCCAAAAATTCGCGCGCTTAACAATGGGAGCAAGTGCGGTTTCAGAATATTCGTAAGCACCTTCTAAACAATGTAAATACCATTGTAGCCAAATGGTGATATCCAAAGAGCCTTGCTGCGTTTGGGACAAAATGAATTGATATTCCTCCTTTTTCTTTGAAATTTGATCACTAACGCTATAATACCTATGCGTTGTTCCATCTGCTTTGGCCAGTTGAATATCTGAAATAATCCTTGCAATTAC
>Ga0114974_10001849_pt1 | contig 16559 bp, 24 predicted proteins | sample S_130206_EF_Meta_FD_87318 | JGI IMG/M metagenome (GOLD analysis project Ga0114974, IMG submission 87318) | Freshwater microbial communities from Lake Simoncouche, Canada to study carbon cycling - S_130206_EF_MetaG | ecosystem: Environmental > Aquatic > Freshwater > Lake | place: Lake... | reverse complement strand
GAACATATTCTATTTGAGCCACAACCCGAGTGATTGTGCAATACAGCATGTTGATAAGCATGTTGTTAAAATGATTCTTGAGTACGGGCAGTTAATGTCAACGGCGCATCGCGTTCTTGACGGTAAGCCTTATTATGGTAAGACTAAAAACAACCGTAATATACCGAGGTGGTTACTACCCGATTCTAGAGAAGATATATTATGGAAAGCATCTCATTTTAATCACCCTTCTAATATATGGGTGAGACAGTCTTCCGATCACTATAGCTGGCTGTATAATCTATGGCTTGAATTGTTATCTGAATATACTTACCGCTACAGTAAGAAGCATTCTGCTGAAAGAATGAAAGTAGCTTTTAGCCAGCTACCTAAAAATTCACCACATAGAGGTTGGTTATCTGATCCCACACCAGCTATGCCAGATGAATATAAGGTATCTAATACTATTGAAAGTTACCGCAATTTTTATATTGCTGAAAAACGGTCCTTTGCTACCTGGAAAAACCGTACAGTTCCAGACTGGTTTGTATAAATAAATTATGAGATATACATTTTTAAATATTGAAACAAAGCAAGTCGAAGAACACAACATGCGTATGTCAGAATACGATACCTTCGCTGATAGTAACCCCCACCTAGAACGATATCACGAGCCTGGTCAAGCTGCTGCCATGGGTGATTCTGTTCGTCTGGGTATCAGAAAACCTGATAATGGATTCCAGGAAGTACTTTCCAAAATTCACTCTGCTAATTATAGAAGCAACTTAGCGAGTAAATTATCTAGAAAATGATTAGGGTGACAGCTTTCAACACCAACCGTATTAAGGACTATAGACAACTATAGTCCTTTTTTTATAGGGGATTACATGGCATCGAACAAAAGAACGACAGTTAGATTGGTTAACGATTCAGAGGAAACAAATAAAAATATTAGACCTGTAAGTAATGCTTTAAAGATGAAGTTAGATCATTTAAAGACATTTGATCCATTAACACAAAATCAGAAACTATTTTTTGATGCATATAAAAGAGGAGATTACTTCTTAGCATTACATGGGGTAGCAGGAACAGGTAAGACGTTCATTGCATGCTACAAAGCATTAGAAGAAGTACTAGATAGAAACAACCCCTTTAATAAAATAATTATTGTTAGATCCGCAGTTCAATCTAGAGAAATGGGTCACCTACCTGGTGATGTAGATGAGAAATTAGAAATCTATCAGCAACCATACAGACAAATTTGCCATACATTATTCGATCGTAAAGATGCTTATGATAGATTAGTAGAGCAAGGATATATTGAATTTATTTCAACATCCTTTATTCGTGGTATGAGCTTCGATGATGCAATCATTATTGTTGACGAAATGCAGAACATGAATTTTGAAGAGATCGATACCGTTATGACGCGTGTAGGTTACAGATCTAAAATTATTTGGTGCGGTGATTACAGACAGACTGACCTACGTAAGAATGGTGACAAGACAGGTATTTTAAAATTCTTTGATATTGCTCACCATATGAACGCATTTACAAGAGTAGAGTTTACAGCTGATGATATTGTTCGTTCTTCTTTGGTAAAAGACTATATATTAGCGAAGCTTCAATATGAAGATACTATTATAAATAATTAATGGCCTATTCGAATAAAGTTATTGACCACTACGAAAATCCACGTAACGTAGGATCCTTTACGAAAGATGATCCTAATGTAGGTACAGGGATGGTTGGAGCACCGGCGTGTGGTGATGTAATGAAATTACAGATACGTGTTGAAAACAACATTATACAAGATGCGTGTTTTAAAACGTATGGGTGTGGTTCAGCGATTGCTAGTTCAAGTCTTGTAACTGAGTGGGTTAAAGGCAAGACATTAGAAGATGCATATACTATTAAAAATTCTGATATTGCGTCAGAGCTGGCTCTACCTCCAGTAAAAATACATTGTTCAATACTGGCAGAAGATGCTATTAAGGCGGCTATAGATGATTACAATAACAGATCAAGCAAAAGATAAAATTATAGATTTAATATTGGAAGAAAATAATCCAAGTATTTTTTTAAGAGCGTTTATTCAGGGTGGAGGTTGTTCTGGATTTAATTACGGTATGACGTTCGATGAAGAAAAAAACGAAGATGATTTTGAAATACCTATTGGTGATTTTAAAGTAATTATTGACGCAATGAGTATGCAATATATTCAAGGCGCCACTATAGATTATAAAGAAAAATTAATGAGTAAAGAATTTGTTTTTATAAACCCTAATGCAAAGCAAACATGTGGTTGCGGTAGCAGCTTTACTGTCTAGGAGACGATATGCAATTAACTATAGAGCAAGTAAGACAACTTATTCCACGAGCAGCAGGAGGACCAGATGCATGGTTTGACTCCCTTGTTGAAACACTACCATTGTATGAGATTAATACAGTAGAACGGGTAGCGGCTTTTATTGCACAATGTGCGCATGAATCTGGTGGTTTTTCTACATTAGAAGAGAACCTAAACTACAAAGCAGCTACACTTACAAAAATATGGCCTCAAAGATACCCTTCTGGTGTGGCAGAGCAATATGCCGGTAAACCAGAGGCAATTGCTAATAGATCATATGGGGGAAGAATGGGTAATGGGATTGAAGAGACAGGGGATGGTTATAGATACAGAGGACGTGGACTATTACAGCTTACTGGTAAAGATAATTACAAAGCCTGCTCACAGGACTTGTTTCAAGATGCGACGTTATTGGAAGACCCAGACTTACTAACTGATCCATATTATGCATTAAATACCGCATGTTGGTTTTGGAATAAAAACAAACTAAACCAATACGCAGATTCCGGTGATCTTACTACTATGACAAAACGTATTAATGGTGGTACAATTGGTTTAGAAGACCGTATACATCATTACAACGAGGCTGTTGCAATTCTATCGAGTTGAAGTTATAATACATAATGCAATTTAATCATGTAAAACTTGACCGTGAAGTACCTAAACTTACTCAGCTAAACGAAAACGGAACTAGGTACTATGTTACCCCTAGCGGTAATAAGTACCCTTCCATTACAACTGTACTATCAGCGTATAACCGCAAAGCTATTTTTGAATGGCGACAGAGAGTTGGTACCGAAGAAGCAAATAAAATCTCCGGTAAGGCGTCTACCAGAGGTACCAAACTGCATAAAAATTGTGAAGATTACATAAACAATAAAGACCCGATCTTTAAGACGCCGTTTGAAACTGTGTTGTTTAATTCTATTAAACCAACACTACATAGAATTAATAATGTGTATGCTCAAGAACTGAGAATGTTTTCTGATCATCTACGCATTGCAGGTACAGTAGATTGTGTGGGTGAGTTTGATGGTAAGCTTTCAGTTATAGATTTTAAGACAGCCAATAGACAAAAAGATCCAAGTTACATTGAAAATTACTTTATGCAGTGTTCAGCCTACGCTATTATGTTTGAAGAAATCTTTGAAATACCTGTAGGTCAGATTGTAGTCGCTATTGCTGTGGAGGATGATGAACCTCAGGTATTTGTTGAAAAGAGAAATACTCACGTTAAAAGACTATTGCATTTTCGTGACTTGTACGAAAGTAACTAGAGAGTTGCAGTATTCTAGAGAGCATATATAATACCTATATTGTTATAGTTGTATGAAGCAAAGAGAAAAGTGTTCTGGACGGGGGTGCAAATCCCCCCACCTCCACCAAAGATATATTGCACCATTAACTGCACGGGGTTACCTAGAGACTGCAGCTCGAAAAGCACACTGTGAGAAGTGCAGGTAACAGCAATGTATCTTTGATGGGGGTGTACTCAGTATTCGACAGGGCAACAAGTAAACAAGTGGACAACTCGGTAGGCGATGACCGCTAATCAAGCAAAAACCGTAAATGCAAACGACGAACTGTTCGCTTTAGCAGCCTAAACTCTGCTTAGGGTTTCGGTAGGTTTCCTCGTAACAGAATAACCTACCAATATGTTCAACAAAAGGAGATAATTTTGATTAGAAAACTCGTACTTGTATCAGCACTTATCGGTGCAGCAGTAGTAGCTCAGGCTACAGAAGTAGGTATTACTGGCGGCCGAAGCAATCGCGATGCTGGGGCAGAAGACACATGGGGCATTACAGCAAAGCATCAAATTGCTAACCTAGATGTTACCGGTGGTTTTACACGCAGCAATTCAGGCGATTCATATAGCATTGGAACTAGCAAAAATGTTAAGTCATTTGGCCCAGTTACCCTAGCTGTAAAAGGTGGATTTGCATATGTAGATAATAAAATTGGTACTGATGGATATGCATTAGTTGTTGGAGCGGGTGCTGCTGTACCTCTAAACAAAAAGCTAGCTGCCACAGTAGATTATTCTTACCAACTTGGACAAGATCGTATCAGTTCACAAAATGGTAATCGAGTAAATGCAGGGGTTAAATTTAGCTTCTAAGATATAAAGGTTTCGGTAGGTTGACCAGCGTAGCAAATAACCTACTTTTTTAACACTCATCACACACAAGGAGATTTATATGAGTAATATGACCCCGTTCGAGATTCGCCTAGAACTTTTAAAAATGGCGAGAGATATGCTGACTGAAGAATATCACGGTAAACGTGAAATAGTTAATCAAGAATGGCATACTAAAGTAGAAGAGGCAAATCGCAACAATGCGACTGCTCCTGCTCATCCAGGCTATCCAGCCTTTCCTAACGAATCTGATGTCATAGCAAAAGCTACGGCTCTTAATGGATTCGTCTCGCAGGTCCAATCAGATAATATAAAGACACATTATACTAGCAGTCTAAAGAAGTAATCTGAAAGGTATGGGGGGTTTATACCCCCCTGTTAATAAAGGAATACTAATGGTAAGAATACTAAACTTAGTTGTAAAATTAAGCCTAGTGGCATTAGCAATATTTGCTATTGCAAAAGTTACAGAAAATAAGATAGAGTATTTAAAGACTAACCCGCTTAATAGTACGCCTATTACAATGGTAGAAAGAGAAAAACAACTTGTTTGTTTAGCAAAGAACATTTATTTTGAAGCAGCACATGAGCCTTTCGAAGGTAAAGTTGGTGTTGCACAAGTGACAATAAATCGTTCAGAATCAAAGAAATGGCCTCCAGATATTTGCAACGTTGTATATCAAAAGAACGTAATCTATGGTAAAGTCATATGTCAGTTTTCCTGGTATTGTGATAGCGGGCCTACTGTTAAATCAAATGCCGCATATAAAGAATCTATGGAAGTAGCAAAAAAAGTACTTCTTGAAAACTTTAGACTAGCATCACTTAAAGGCGCTTACTACTACCATGCAGACTATGTACAACCAAATTGGGGTAAACCTAAAATTACTCAAATTGGACATCATATTTTTTACGGTGAAAACATTTAACAGGAAATAAAATGGATAAAATTAACTTACTTAAAGACAAAGCGGTAACCTTCTTTGAAGGATTTACAAAAGCGACTGCCGACACTATTGCTTGGTTTAGTATTATTATCATAATGGCAGCAACCATTCCTAGCTTTATTGCAGCTATGACAGGACATTCCGATAAAATGCCGCCTCTTGATATTACATTACTAGTGTGGTCAGGTCTGTTGCTTTATTTTATTCGATCAGCTATAATCAAAGATATGCTAATGGTAGTTACCATTGGTCTAGGTTTTGCAGCTCAAGCAATTTGTCTTGGTTTAATATTTTTTGTATAATGGCAACTAACGAAACACTTACTGATTCTCTAATTATAACAAAGAGATTTAGATCACCAAATGAATTTAGTCTCTACATTGATGAAGTAAAATTAAAGCATGATATTAGTTACATGGATGCTGTAATCAATTACTGTAACGAAAAAGATATTGATATTGATAGTATTGGTCCGCTAATTAATCAAAAATTGCGCGAGAAGATTCAGATAGAAGCTGAACAAGAGAATATGATTAAACCTAGAGGGCACCTTCCTGTATGATCGCTATGTCACCGTTTGATGTTTATCGCCATTACCTAGCTTTACGGTTACACTTTACAACCGATAAGTACGATGTGATAAAACAACAAGGTAGGGTTAAAGCAACTAGAGAGTCTTTTCTGAAACGTAGAGATTTAATTTCTATTACTCGTGTTGCTGAAAGTTACTCCGATAAAGATGTAGTAGAATTCCTGGTTGCCAACTTTATCTCTGGAGATAGATGGGGTGGTGTATTTAATTCCGAAGCTAAGGACCGTTACTTAGATTGGAAGAAACGTATGGAATCTATGTCCTATAATTTTGAGAAAGAGATTAGAAAGATAGTTACAATTGCAGATGATAACAGCAAAACGTTTCCAGACTTATTTTCAGTGCACAGTAACCAACATCCAGCTATAATTAAGATGTACATGAAAGGTATTGTGTCTATTGAAACTCTGGTTATCCTAAATAAACTAAACGGCTTTGTACCTATTCTCGATACAGAATTAAAAGACGATTTGGTTTGGCCAGATATGTCGAGAATCATTAAAAAGTATTCCCCGTTTCTTAACGTAAACAAAGAAAAATATAATGGAATCCTCACCAGAATCACTGGACTTAATGCTAGCTAAAGCTAGGATTGTTGAAATGGAAAAGAGCATAGCAGCATTACAACATAGTGTTACGTCACTATCGTACCACGTGCGAGATACGCAACAGTATCTCGTAAAGCTAGCTACGACACAATCTGACATCGCCAAGAGACTTTCCACTTGGCCGTTCATCGCAGTAAACACATCAGGAGAAGAATAATGCTTGAAACACTATTTTGGGTTTTAGTAGGTGCTTTTATTGGTTGGCATATCCCTCAGCCTCAATGGGCCGTCAACCTTCAGACTAAATTATTGGGGCTATTTACGAAGTAACATGGAACTATGACGTACGAGAAGAACAGGGACTGGCGGGAAAAGAAAATTCGTAAGGTACTAAAGGGTACTGATACAGTTGCAAAGCACCGCAAAAGCATATATAATATGTTATCTGAAGAAGAAGATGATTCGGAACTAGATAACTTAGGAAGTGAAGTTGATATGGTAGATAATGAATATGATGAAACCTATATTAAACGACGCTAATACATCGCAATACAACGCATACAAAGGAAAAAAATATGGCAATGGACTTTAATGCTCTGAAAACGAGCCGTGGTACTTTTGATGGTTTACTCAAAGAGGTTGAGAAGATCGCAACACCACAGACACAAGAAAATAACTCTAAAGACGACCGCTTCTGGCAACCAGAAGTAGACAAAGCCGGTAACGGTTACGCGGTCATTCGATTCTTGACGCCTCCTAAAGGCGAAGAGCTACCCTGGGTACGAGTTTGGAATCATGGATTTCAAGGACCGACCGGCAAGTGGTATATCGAAAACTCTCTCACTACTCTTAATAAAGCTGATCCTGTTTCAGAACTCAATACTGTGTTGTGGAATTCTGGCATCGAGGCTGATAAGGATGTTGTACGTAAGCAGAAACGTCGTTTGACGTATATTGCTAATATCTACATTGTAAAGGATCCTGCACATCCTGAGAATGAAGGTAAAGTATTCCTGTATAAGTTTGGTAAGAAAATCTTTGATAAGATTAAAGATGTTATGCAACCTCAATTTGAGGACGAGGATCCTGTTAATCCTTTTGATTTCTGGAAGGGTGCAAACCTGAAGTTGAAAATTCGCAATGTTGAAGGCTATCGTAATTACGATAAGTCTGAATTTGAAAAATCTAGCCCACTATCAGACGATGATAGTGAGTTGGAAAAGATTTGGAGTAAGCAATATTCATTGACTGAGTTTCTTGATCCCAAGAACTTTAAGTCGTATGATGAGCTTAAAGCTAAGCTCCAAATGGTTCTTGCGTCAAATGGTTCTCCGTCTGCTCGAGCAGATGAGATCAGTTTACCGGAAGAGCGTGCAAAGCCTCAGCTTTCAAAACCTGTACCTAAGAAAGAGGTCAGCTTTGATGATGAGGACGACTCACTGTCTTACTTTGCAAAGTTAGCAAACGAGTGATTAACTAGTTTACATCTAATCCGAGGCACTCGTTACCTTGTAACTTAGGCCTCGGAACGATAACGAAGTGATCTGTTTTATTTTATTTGAAGGACTTATTTTATGACTAAATTTATCAGCGCTATTCTAGTTAGTACCACTTTCGCAGTATCGGCATTCGCCAGCACTGAGGCAGCAAAACCTGCTGTTACTCCTGCAGCTACTGTAACTACCACAGCTCCTACTACAGCGGCAACTCCCGCTAAGAAGGATGAGCATGCAGCTAAACCAGCCGCTGCTACAAAGACTGCTAAGGTAGAGACGCCAAAAGTTGAAGCGGCAAAACCTGCTGCAGCAGCTTCGGCAAAGAAAGAAGAGCCAGCAAAAAAGTAAAAAAGCCTTGTAAAGCTGGACAAACGGCAGCCAATGGTTGCCGCGTTGTAAATAAGGTTAAGAAGAAAACAGCTAAGAAGTAAAAGAAGGGCTCCTAGAGCCCTTTTTCTTTAGTATACCGCTACTCTATTCATGTAACGTTCTGCCGATGATTCCTGATTAGATCTAGGATTAGGCTTAAGCGGTACAAAAGTCTGTGTGTTATTGTTAGATATAGTATTAGAAATAATTGGTTGAGCAGAAGATCCTTTATTAGATACTTCTCTCTCCATATCTTTATTGTCATTTGATAGTTGCTTTAGATCAGGTGCATTACCGCCAGGGTTAGATGCCGGGCTAACGTTAGGTGCTTCATTATAAGTGTTACTCGTTACAGGTCGGCCACCTAATAGTCTTAAATCTGGTCCTCCTGATCCCATTGGAGTTGCAGTTGGAGATTTAGATCCATCCAATAACCTTGTATCAGGAGCTCCAGATCCCATTGGTGTAACAGATGTGACGGGTGCTGTTTGCGTATTAGTAGTCATTGGACGACCACCAAGTAGACGCTGATCAGGTTCACCAGAACCCATGGGTGAGGCTGCTGGAGACTTAGACCCTTCTAGCAATCTAGTATCAGGAGCTCCAGATCCCATTGGTGTAACAGACGTTACAGGAGAATTACCAGCTGCAGGGTAGTCACCAGGAGCAATACTGATTGCTTGTCTTGCTCTCGGTTTTGGAGCAATCTCGCTGTTAGGTACAATAGTACCGTTACCAGCCGGTACAAACTTTTCAGGACCTTTTTCACCGACTAAATATTCTTTATCTGAAGTAACAGGTCCGCCCGTCTCACGTGGAGTTAAAGCTGATTTAATCCTATCTAATATACCTTCGCGCGGAGCTAAAGAAGTAGCAAGCTTATCTGTAGGTGTTGTTGCTCCAGCTGCAAAACCTTTATCTGTTGTTGGTCCTAGTGGTGAAGCTTTGGTAGATATTCCGTTACCAGAAGCTATTGTATCGCTTGGTCCTCCTGGGGTAATAACAGGTGCTGATTTACCAGCAGTAGTTTCAGTAGGTACTACTTTAGGAGCTAGCGCATCATCTGTATTTTTAAGTGTAGTATCAAGCTGCGCGTTGTCTTTCTTAAACGACTCTAATATTACCTTTTTCTCTTCTTCAGTTGTACCTTTTGGAAACTCGTGGTTGAGTCTATAAAAAGATTTAAGTAATTGTCTTCTTTGAGGGCTTATTGCAGGTTCAGATTGTTGATCGGTAACTGCTTCTGCAGTTTTAGTTGTCGAGGGTGCAGTATCAACAGGAGTGGAACCAGAGGTATTAGTGCTGCTTGGTAGAGACGGTACAGTTTGTTTACCAGCGATTGTTTCAGCTGGTTTAACTTTAGCTTGTTCTTCCGGTGTAGCTAAGCCTTTAGTTTCAGCATCGATTCTATCGTAACGAGCTTTTCTAACAGTATTAGATAGTGCACCAAATGTAAGTACATCGCCTGCTTTTTCGATACCACGGCCAATACCTGAAACCATTTTCTGACCGACAGACATTTTATCCCAGTTTTTATCATCCTGGGCTTCGTCTATCTTAAGATCGTTACCTTCTTTATCCTTACCTACACCCATCTTACCTGCAATAGTATCACCGATAGCTACACCACCAAGCATTACCGCACCTGCAGCTGCAGTCTTAGCTATACCGCCTGCTGCGCTTGCGATTCTAGAACCAATAGTACGAGTTGCCGTACCTCCTGCAGCACTCGGACTTGGGCCAGCTACAGGACCAGGTGTTTTAGGTATATTAGGTTTATCTCTAAACGGTATATCCTCAACACCGACTCCGCCTGTAGATGTTGGAGTAGGACCTGGTAGCTGTGGTACTGCAGGTGCCGGTGAACTTATAACAGGCGGTAGAGATGGTCTTGATGTACCTGTATTAGGACCCGGTAGCTGAGGAGATCTATTTGGACTTGTAGGGCCCGGTAGCTGAGGAGATCTATTTGATCCTGGTAACTCAGGTAAGGATGGAGCAGGTAACTGAGGTGATCTATTTGGACTTGTAGGACTTGGTAACTGGGGTGATCTATTTGATCCTTGTTTTCTACCTCTACCTTGTTTTCTACCTGAGTCAGGCAGATCTAGTATATCCCCCGGTCCTGAAACACTACTAGCTTGATTTTTGCTAGCAGCAATAGCTTCTAAAATTTTCTGTAAGATCCCTTTTAGATCTTCTCTGAATTCTTTAGGATCCTGTTCTTTTAACTTATCATCTATTTGTTTAAGTTCTGTAAGCTGCTCTTTAGAAACTTCTTTTACTTCAATTGAAGTTTTTGAAATTTCTTCATTACTTTTAGCAACTATATCTTCATTTGTTGTAATGTTATCAGAATCTGGATTATAATTCTCTTTTAACCTAACTTCTTTTGTCTTATCTGCTTCAACAGCACTTTTAGGTGTTTGTTCAATAGGTAAATTAACTACGTTAGATACATCGGGTGCTGCAGCAGCCACCTTATCATTAGGAGCTGAAAAGCCAAGCATGCTAGACGTAGGTACTATACTTGGTTTATCTTTGTATACTATATCTTCTGCTTGACTGCTGTCAAGCTTTATATCAGGCTTTACAGTTTTTGCCTGTGTTCTAACTTCTATATCTGTTTTATTAAATTGGCTAGCTTCAGTTTCTGTTTTATTAAATTGGCTAGCTTCTGTATCTGTTTTACTAGATTGGGTAACTTCTGGAGCTGGTAGGCCTAGCATTGTAGATGCAGGACTTACATTTGGTTTATCTCTGTATACAATATCTTCTGCTTGACTGCTATCAAACTTAGTATCGGGCTTTACTGCTTCTGCTTTAGGTGCAGCATCTAATACACTATCTACCGATGCTACATTATTTGGTGGTTTAACATCCGAATCTTTACCGCCATACATATGCTTCCACTGATCTTTAAACCCTTGTTTAAAGTCTCCAAAAATACCTTTGCTTTCATACTTAGCACTATCTTTAACCCCGGGTGCACTAACATTATCTGCTTTTGATCCTACAGAGGCTTTAACACCTTTAGACAGCTTTGCTATATCTTTCTTTATATCTCTTTGAAGCTCATAAGACTTAACTAACGTCTCTTCAATTTTCTTAACTGATTTTAAAAGATCTTTATTATCAGATTTTTTTTCAATTTTGTCCTGAGGTACTTCCTGATCAGGTACGGGATTGTTCTCAAGCTGAAGAGCACCAGTTACATAACTAAGAGGCTTTTTAGGCTCAATAGGAGATAATTTATCCATCTTAGTTTACTGCAGGTTTAATTATTGGTTTTCTTACAATAGGGTTAGGTGTAGCTGTATCCCCAAACCCTGCGCTAGAGGGAGTATCAAAACTGGATGGAGACGTAGAACCAAATGTATTATTAGGTTGTTGCATACCACCATTTTCTGCACCGCTTATCTTCTCTTGTGTTCGGCCGTGCGCAGCAATACCTAAAACAGCACCCATGGCCAGGTGAAATAAACCAGCTCCTTGTAATGTTAAAGGCTGCCACTGACTTGTAACTTGTCCATGATTTAAAGCCTGAAGTGCGCTCCACAGTATAGGGAAAAATACAAAATCAAAAATACATACACCCATGTACATCCAACCCATGGCAGGGCGCCATTTCTTTTGCATCCAGTCTTCTGGTTCTTTTTTATGTTTTGTCATTTTAACTATTTTTTGCGTTCTGTTTTAACATCCTTAGCTTTTCATTCTCATTTCTTATATGATCTATTAATAATGCAACGTAAACTTCCCTTTCCCAAGGCAACATCTCTTCTAATTCTGTCAAGCTATACTTGTGATGCTGCATGAGGGAAAAATTAAGTAAAAAATAATTCTGTAAATTATCCTGAGAAAGGGCTATACGAAAAAATTATGCAGGCCTTCAAGCCTTGCTTTGTTAAGTTTTCCGCATTCAGGACATTCACATTCTATATTTTGAACAATCTTTGGTGCGGTAACAAAGAAGTTTTCAATCTTATCAAACTGTTCTTTGGTAAGCGAGTTAATAAAATCACTTATTTCTTCTTTAGTCTGATTAGCACCTTCCCAATAATTTTCACTATCAAAGATACCCTTAATACAGCTTTCTACAAGATTCATGATCTTATCTGCATCGTTAGAATCTATAATAGAAATTACATCACTAATGTTAGGGTAACTCATCTCTATACCTACATTATCTGTAAGCATAATCTTATTTGAATGACTAGGATCTTTTTCAATTGATAGGTCATCAATACTAAAACTTGTATCGATCTTATTACCACAATCACAAGTAACAATAACGTTAACTTTTTCACTAATAGACTTTGCTCTTAGATTCATAAAGATATATTCGATATCGAAATGTGGTAGACTTGATACTTTTAATTCTTTAAACGTACATACATCTACAAGTTCACGAATGATTCTAGATGTCTCGTTATCATCTGCTTCAGACATTGTCAGTAAAATTTTATGTTCCTTTACTAAAAAAGGTCTGTATTTAACTGCCTTTCCTGTTGATGGTAAAATCAATTCATATGTTGGTGTATTTAACTTTGGTAATGCCATAATTTTCTCCTATAATAAATTAGTTATCTGTAACCAAACCTGTTCCATAGGTAGGGTTTTCATTTGTTGAACCAGTTCTTGATACACCGGTACTTGTTCTTTCACCAAGTCGAGTATCTCGTCTCGGTACCTGGGGGTATCGAACTTGCTCAGGTACATCGGTTGGATTCAATTGCTCAACTCGTCTCCAATATCTAAAACCAAACACTACATTTAACCTATGTGTTTGATTTGTTGCAGCGTTATTTAACTCCATAAGATTAATATTCTTTGGAAATGCTTCTAATAATTCTATCTCATATGTAATGTTATCTTGTTCATCTAACTGAGCAATAGATATTGTCGATGCATAGACATGCTGGTAGTTAACAGTATAGTTGGTCTTATCAACTACAAGATGCATCCAGTCTTCAAAGAATGTTTTAATGTACAACGATGGATCAACGTGAAACGTTAACGGGATACCTTCTCCACCATACTCAATAGTCTTTGGTCTCTGATATGTAGGTCCAAATATCTTATACGAACTTGTTGGAATATTAAGACCAGGAAAAGAAGTCTGCTCACAATATAAGCTAATTAGACTACTATTGTAACCACTTCTTGCCCCACCCATGCCATTAGGAGGGATAATCTTAACTTCAAACCTATTTGATCTCGCAAGACCCTTTGTAAGAATTGATGTTCTAAATCTCTCTAGATTAAAACTTGACTTTGCCATTAGTATTTTTTCCTTGAGTCTTTCCAGACTTCTGTTTTGTTTGCTCCAACAAATCTCTCTACAGGTAGCTGGGAAGCTGTTACCCAATCAGGGTACTTAATTGACAGGTACCTGGAACGAACTTGGCTGTCAAGATAATGCTTTACGCACGCTCTAACTGGATTAAATTTTGAAGAGCTTTCTAGCAACTGCCAGCTTAATCTTAGTCTATTATTTTCGGACATATTGTTATCAACAGCTAAGGTATGCAAAGCCCCGAGTAGCTTAAAACGAACCATATAAGGTAAGTAGTGTAGGTTTATACCTAGGAATCCATCTGGTAATTTTTTAAACGGTAGTACTAGTGGAAACATATCCCAATACGGTAATGTATCTTTAAGTTTAGCATCATACACGAAAAAATACATACGCCCGGGCAACACCTGATTAACTAAATCAGGTGCATTTTGCATAAGCTTGTTGGAGGTTAAACCTCTAAGTGATTTGACCTGCTCCTGATACCAGTCTACAGACTTTACGGTATCACCAGCGCTATTGCGTATGCTTAAAAAGGGGTTGGTTGTCGTCGCCATATGGATATTTATCCATTATATCCCCAGGTCAACTTCCGTAAGAACCAAGAATTTCATGCTGCGTTCTATACAATATTCATCAGCAGTTTTCCATTTTGCTTGATTTATCCCGTATTGAAATACTTCTTGAACGAAGCGCCGTGTTTTACGAGCTGGTATTTCAGGGGGTTTAGTAAATTTAGCCGGTTTAATCTCAACTAAATATCTATTAATCTTACCATTTCTGTCCTGTACCTTGATATAAAAATCTACAAAGTATCGATGTACTCTGTTATCTACCGGTGATGTGTATGGAATGATAATCGTCTCAGATCCCCATTCTAGTACAGACGGGTTTGTGTCGCACCACTTCATAAATTTTAATTCCCAGGAAGAACGATACGTAACATCCTGAGAATCGCCCCTGTATTTGGAAGGGTTAATAACCCGATATCTTCCTTTATAGGTAGCTTTGTACATTTGAGATAAATATTAAAATAACCAATTATTTATAAGGTTAAAATGGCAGACAAGTTATTAGACAATATACAGTCCAGACAGACAGATGCGTGGAACAAGCAAAAAAACATACTTGATGTTGTGAATAGGCGCAATTTCAATGTTCAGCTAAACCGCTATCCAGAAGATTTAGGTGGAAATGATCTATTACATTATGTAGAGTTTGGTATTGTAATGAGAGGCAAATCAAAATTTATTGAAGGTAAATCTAAGATAGCCGTTCAACGTGACCCTAACTCAGCTAATATGTCTCAAGATCAACTGGGAACAGCTAGTAATGTAGGTTTCATAGCAGGAGCAGCTGCAGGGGGAGCTGCAACACAAAGCGCACTAGCTGGAGAATTTTCCAAAGCGGTTACTTCTAAAATAGATACTTCAGGTAAACCTATAGCATATCAGGCTGGAGCATTTGTTGCTAAAAATATAGGAGCAGTAGCAGCAGGCGGTGCAGCTGCGCTGTTGTTAATGAATCCTTTTTCAAATCTACTTGATAAAGATACAGCGTATAGAATTACAGATACTATAGCACTACATATGGATGGACCACCAGTTGTTAAATATGGGGTAAAATATGCAAATGCAGATCTTGGTTCACTTGCTGGTGCACTTGCTGGTGATGCAATGGGGTTGTTTAATGGTGAGTACGCAGCAGCTGGGTTGCTCAACATTGCTAACATTCCCGCAGCGTTGGGTGGTACCAATGTAAAAAATCTTGTCAATGCTGGAAAAGGTATATCACTTAATCCTTTCAAAGAAGTAATTTTTGAAGCGGTTGATTTTAGAACATTTCAGTTTAAATATAAATTTATGCCTAAGAGTAAGAACGAGTCAGATCAGGTTAAGAAAATAATTAATCTGTTTAAGTTCCACATGTATCCAGAAATGTCAACTAATAAAATGTTTTTTATTAACCCGTCTGAATTTCAAATAGCATACAGATATCAGGGCGCCGATAATCCTTATCTACATAGGTTTGCTGCATGTGTACTTACTGATATGGATATTACTTACGGAGCAGAACAATTTTCATCGTTCTCTGATGGCGCTCCAACTGAGATTAATATGTCGTTGACTTTCCAAGAGAAAGAAACACTCACAAAAGAGATGATCGGTGCAAACGGGGAAGGTGGTTATTAATGTATTTTTCTAAGTTTCCACTTACTTTGTATTCGCTTGATGACCGAAGAACAATTCAGCTTGTCACTAATATTGCAACAAGAACGGTTATTTCAGATAGTATTAAAGATAATTTAACAGCATATGAATACTATGATATTCAGGATGGAGATACCCCAGAAGTACTTGCATATAAACTTTACGGTGATTCAAGTTTACACTGGGTAATTTTACATACTAATGATATATTAGATGCTAGATTTGGTTGGCCACTTACAACTGATAATTTAACAAAGTATATTGATGATAAGTATACTGATAGTGGTGCTATTCATCATTACGAAGATAGTTCAGGTAATTATCTAAACGCAAATATTAGTATATCATCTAATGCTGCATTTCTTTCTAATGTTTTTTATGCAAATAAAATTGTTACCAACAGCACCGTACCCGGAGAAGGGTATATAACATTTAAAGTAAATAACTCTAACATTACTATTACAACAACATCAGGTGGGTTTAGAGTAGGCGATAAGATTAATACAGGTAACGCTCAAGCAAATGCTACTATTACCGCCATCACATATAATGATGCTCCTTTACCTATTTTAGTAACTAATAGTACTTATGAAATAGAAGAAAACGAGACTAAACGTAGAATTAAAATT
>Ga0114974_10001848_pt1 | contig 16563 bp, 12 predicted proteins | sample S_130206_EF_Meta_FD_87318 | JGI IMG/M metagenome (GOLD analysis project Ga0114974, IMG submission 87318) | Freshwater microbial communities from Lake Simoncouche, Canada to study carbon cycling - S_130206_EF_MetaG | ecosystem: Environmental > Aquatic > Freshwater > Lake | place: Lake... | reverse complement strand
TGATAGGCGCCGATGTGTTGCGTAATGCCACCGGCCTCGCCAGAGGCAACTTTAGCCCGACGAATGTAATCGAGTAGAGACGTTTTACCGTGGTCGACGTGTCCCATCACGGTGACAACCGGAGCGCGAGGCGACAGCACCACATCAGCGTGTGGCGCATCTTCATCGAGGAAAGCCTCGGGGTCATCTAATTTAGCGGCAATTGCGTTATGACCAAGCTCTTGCACCACGATCATGGCGGTTTCTTGATCAAGCACTTGATTAATCGTCACCATCTGGCCAAGCTGCATCAGGTGCTTAATGACCTCACCGGCTTTAACAGACATCTTGTGCGCCAGGTCGGCCACGCTAATTGTTTCGGGCACGTGAATTTCGCGCGCAATGAATTCAATTGGCGCTGGTTCGCGTTGCTCTTGAGCCTGGTTGTTTGAACCACGACCACCTTTTTTACCGCCCGACTTACTTTTACCGCCGGCACGCCACCCGTCACGACCCGGTGCTGCTGGGGCATCTCGTTTTTCGGCGGGCTTCTTACGCGAGGCGTCATCTGACCAGGTCGAGGCAATTTGCCCAGATTTCAGTACTTTTTTGCCAGCAGCGTCGGTGCCTTCTTTTTTAGCACCTTTGGCAGGAGCACTAGCAGGTTTATGCAGGGTGCCTGATAAGGCGGCTGCAGCTGCATCTGGTTCTGGTGGCTTGACGACTTTGCGCGGCCGATTCAGCATCTCACGCAAGGCGGCTGCTTCGGCTTCTGAGGCGCGACGGGCTTCGTCACGCACAGCGCCCTCTACGGCCACGTGCGCGGGTGCGACTGCACGACCACGCATAGGCTTGAATACCTTAGGCGATGAGGTGTCCGCTGGCGCCTGAACGCCTGTGTTCGTGCCATCTGCCGTCACATCTGGCGTCTCTGCAGCTGCGTCAACTACAGGTGGAGCGGCCTCCTCAGGTGCTGTAGCAACTGGAGCTGTCGGCTGAGCATCAGGCGTAGTCACGGGCTCAACTGGCGCAGTCACTGCGACAGGAGGGATCACCTCGGTGCCTACGACAGGCACTGTTTCGGCTGACGGCTCTGGTTTCACCTGCAGCTCAGGCGTAGCAGGAACAGCGGTCGTAGCCTCTTGAGGCTGCGACGGTGTAATGACTTGACCCTCAGCCGGGGTTGAGGCTGCGTCGGGCGCTTGCGCTTCAAGCTCTTGTACTGCAGGGGCTTGAACTTCAGCGCTTGGTTGTGACGCTAACTGCCCGGTCGGAGGAGCAGCCACGGCATCGGCTGTTGCCGGCATGGCACTGACTGCGGGTGCAGAAACCGGAGTTGCAACCTCTGTGCCTTCGGCTGCAGGAGTTTCACCAAGGTCAGCAGCGTCGCGCTTGACGAAGGTCCGTTTTTTACGAACTTCAACTTGAATCGTACGCGAGCGACCAGCCCCATCGGCCTGGCGAATCTCAGACGTCTTACGACGCGTCAACGTGATCTTGGTGCCTTCGGTTGCGCCATGCGAACGACGCAAGGATTCGAGCAATTTGGCCTTGTCGCTGTCAGTGACACTGGCATCCACCGAAGTTAGGTTCACACCTGCTTCACGCAGTTGTTCTAACAACACGTTGGATGGCATTTTCAGTTCAATGGCGAACTGGGCGACTGTGATACTCGACATTAGGCTCTCTCTTACCTTTTTACAGCGTTACAACTTCAAGCGAAGACAGCAACTAACAATAACTGCTCTTCATACCAACTGCTATGACTGCTCGTCAAACCAATGCGCACGCGCGGCCATAATGAACTGGCTGGCAACCGACTCATCAAGTCCGGCCATCTCAACAAGTTCGTCAGTCGCAAGTTCAGCAAGCTCATCGCGCGTATTGACGCCCCCTGCAGCAAGTTTGCTTAACAGTTCAGGCGACATGCCCTCAAGCGTCACCAAATCTTGCGCAGTTTCGACCCGCTCTTCTTGCGCGATCGCCTCAGTCAACAAGGCGTTACGAGCACGCGTACGCAGAGCTTGAATCGTGTCTTCGTCAAACGATTCAATCTCAAGCAACTCTTGCATTGGCACATAAGCGATTTCTTCTAACCCAGTAAAACCCTCATCGATCAAAATATCGGCAACTTCTTCGTCGACATCTAAACGGCTCATAAACGTAGAACGCAATTGCGCACGCTCTTGTTCTTGACGATTTTGACTTTCTTCGGGAGTCATGATGTTGATCTGCCAGCCCGTCAACTCAGAGGCAAGGCGAACGTTTTGCCCTTTTGAGCCAATTGCTTTTGGAAGGTTCTCTTCGTCAACAACAACATCCATTGCATGACGGTCTTCGTCAACCACAATCGACTCAACGTTAGCCGGCGCCAAAGCACCGATCACGAACTCAGCCGGATCTTCAGACCATAAGACGATATCAACTTGCTCGCCACCGAGTTCGTTACGAACCGCAGTCACGCGTGAACCGCGCATGCCGACGCAAGTACCAATTGGATCAATACGCTTGTCATATGCGACAACCGCAATCTTGGCGCGAACACCCGGATCCCGAGCCGCACCTTTAATTTCGAGCAACCCTTGTTCGATTTCAGGGACTTCGTTTTCAAAGAGTTGACGGATAAAGTCAGGCGCACTGCGCGACAAAATCACTTGCTGACCACGTGCTGTACGGTCAACTTTCAACACCCAGGCTCGAACCCGATCACCCACCCGAAGGTTTTCTTTAGGGATCATTTCACTGCGAGGCATACGCGCTTCAATCTTGCCGGTTTCGACGATCAGATCGCCCTTGTCCATGCGTTTGATCGAGCCCGAAATAATTGTTTCGCCGCGGTCGAGAAAATCGTCCAAGATTTGCTCGCGCTCGGCATCGCGAATACGCTGCAGGATGGCCTGCTTTGCAGCCTGCGCACCAATGCGCCCAAACTCAAGGGGCTCAAGCGCTTCTTCGATGTATTCACCAACTTCGATATCAGCAACGACCTCTTGAGCGTCAGACAGCATTTCTTGCTGATCGGGCTCTTGGAGACCTGCTTCATCAGGTACGACGAGCCAACGCCGGTACCCTTCGTGATCACCCGAGCTACGGTCTACTGACACGCGGATATCAGCGTCTTCTTTGAAGCGCTTTTTCATGGCAGAAGCCAGCGCACCCTCGAGAGCGTCAAACACCACATCACGTGGCACGTTTTTTTCACGTGCCAATGCATCTACCAACAGAAGAATTTCGCGACTCATCGCTTTTTGCCCTTGAAATCCAGAACTGGTTCTAATTTGGCACGCTCAACATCAGACAACATGAACGCGACGTGTCGAACTTCGCCCTTTTTTGCCTCAAACTCGATACCGAAGTGTTTAACCACCCCAACGGAACCTACTGCCTCAGTTGCAGCATCAACCGCAACTAACACACCCAAAAAAACCTTTTGCCCATCAACAGCCTGCCTGAGTTTGACCTCGACGCGCTCGCCAAGAAAACGATCAAAATCAGCTTCTGTCTTTAACGGCCTATCTACTCCAGGAGAGCCCACCTCAAGTCTGCGGTAGTCGATATTCTCGACTTCGTATACCCGCGACAACTGACGCGATACCTGCTCACAGTCTTCAACACGTACACCCTCAGGCCGATCAATCGTGACACGCAACAAACCAAGCGCAGCCCTCTCGACATCGACAAGCTCGATATCCATTGAGGCCAGAGACTGCTGCGTAAGAGTAAAGAGATCAGCCATACATTCAAAAAAAATGGGCTGCAAAACAGCCCATTAACAACATTTGCCCCGCACCGTGCGACTAACCACTAGCTAGCATTGATCGGGGAACACAACGACTTTGAAGGACTGCACTCAAGCCTTGCACACGAAACACCGAATAACGCCACAGCATTAGCAGAACCCCGCCAAGCGCAAAACCACTTATATTAGCCCTGCATTCTAGCATGAATTTAGCAAAAATGTCTTGCTATACCAACGATTTACGCAAGAATGAGGGCTTAGCGGCCACCCAAGGGTGGCTTAGCGGTCTCCTCGCGAAGACTTTGTAAAGCCCAACCGTGACTCGTGCGCTGCCGCGCCTTTGGGCTGCCAGTCATCACCCCGAGGCGCTGAGCGTGGCTTGCCTGAACTGTTGGCGTTACCGGTGCCGGCACCACCCTGAGGACGACCACCACCTGGCTTGCCAGGCCCACGACCACGTGAGGGCGCACCTGTGCGCCCGCCTGGTGTGCCCTGACCGCCACCCTGACCGCCAGGCGCGCGCCCGCGACGCGGGGCACCTTCTGGTCGCATACCAGGTTGCCCATTCGGGTCAAAGGTCTGACCCGCTGCCGGGCCTCTGGGTGGCCGTGAGTCCGGCCGCCCGTCTTGGCGCGCTCCAGCCGCACCAGCCTCTAGCCCTGCATCGGGGCGGGCAGGACGAGGCCCGCGCCCAGCCCCTTTACCAAAGCCACCCTTCGGGCCACCCGCTCGAGCGGCGCCGGCCGGGCCTCGCCCGCCACCGGCTCCGGGTTTGCCGCGCCCGCCTCGAGCCGCACCTTGACCGCCAGGATGCCCATTTGCAAAGCCTCCGCCTACAGTCAACACGGTTGGTGCGGACTCAGTTGGGTGAGCAAAAGCCGCTGGCTTACCCGAGCGACCTCCTTGTATATTGCCACGCCGTCCAACCCGGGCGCCATGGGTACCATTTTGATCAAGTGTGCCAAAACCTGGCGGCAAAGCGCTGTCATGAGAAACGGGTTGGCGCGGTGCGCGCGAGCGCCCGTCACCCGACTCATCATCGTCACGCAATAAGCCCACCTGGATCATTAGCGCTGACACAATCTTTGGATCAAGCTCTTCCCAGCGACCGCGCCGCAACGTGGTGGGCAAAACAATGTCACCAAAGCGTGTGCGAATCAAACGACTCACCGTTAACCCGAGCGCTTCGAACATGCGGCGAACTTCGCGATTACGGCCTTCGTTCAGTGTCACGCGGTACCAGCGATTACTGCCCTCACCGCCAATAAACTCAACCATGCCAAAACTTGCTGGACCATCTTCGAGCGTCACGCCATCAAGCAGCGCCTGCCGCTGTTCAGGACCAAGCTCGCCCAGCACGCGCACCGCGTACTCGCGCTCGTTACCGTAGCGTGGGTGCAACAGGCGATTACTTAAATCGCCCGAGGTGGTGAAAATGAGCAAGCCTTCAGTATTGAGATCAAGGCGCCCAATGGATAACCATTTGCCCACTTTCATTTTGGGTAGACGCGAAAAAACATTGGCACGACCACCTGGGTCATCGTGACTCACAATTTCGCCCGCAGGCTTGTGATACAAAATGACTCGAGGTGGTTTGCGCGTGTTGCTGCGCGTGACAGGCTTACCGTTCACACGAACTAAATCATTCGCACCGACACGTTGGCCAATGTGCGCGGGTTCGCCGTTGACGGACACTCGACCGGCGATAATCAATTCTTCCATTTCACGACGCGAACCGACCCCCGCATCGGCTAGCACTTTATGCAACTTAGGCATCAAGAGATCGCTATTTAGGTACTTGTTCAAGCGCTGTTCAATGCGCTCGGTACCCGTCAAATACGAAAGTGCTTGATCACCTTCTTTTTCAAACTCGATCGGGTCGCCGATTTCAATAACATCGCGCGGATCAATGACCTCTGGGACCACATTGGGCTCAAACGCTTTGCTGCGCGGAGCACGCTCGGGCGCACCGGCCTCTGACTCGGCTTCGCCGTTGGCAGTTTCAGTACGACGACGGCGAAACGGGGTGCGCAATTTACGACCGCGCGGTTTACCACTCGCCTCGCCCTGCCCCACTTGCACGCCCTCGTCAGACTGCGTGGGCTGCTCTGGTGCAGCACTAGCAGTAGCCTCGATTGGCGCTTGCACGGGTTGTTCAGGATTAGTGTTCGTCACTTGGACTCCGGGGAGAAAGTAGAGGTTTGTGTCGGCTGAGCGCCTGACGCATTTATTTCAGAATTCAACATCGGCTCGGCAGCATGGTCCACTGCTGCAGCATGGTCTTCCGCTGCAACGTGTTCTTCCGCTGCGGGGTGTTCTTGCGAGACGCTTTGTGCTTCGTCAAGAGCTTGTGCTTGGCTTGCCATGTCAAGCAAGTCGCCAGACTTGGCTTCTGCGCCCAAGCTCTGACCCTCAAGTACAAGAGACTGAAGGGCTTCTGTGATCTCAGCCGCGCCTAGCGCTGGTAGCTCATCGAGTGCTCGCAACCCTAAATCATCCAAGAACTGTTTTGTCGTACCTAGCAACCCAGGGCGACCCGGTCCGTCACGATGACCAATGACTTCGATCCAGCCTCGATCTTCGAGTGTCTTGATGATTTGTGAAGAGACCGTCACACCACGAATGTCCTCGATATCACCACGCGTCACGGGCTGGCGCCACGAAATGATTGCAAGAGTCTCCATGACAGCGCGCGAATACTTTGGTGCGCGCTCTGGGCTCAGACGCTCAAGGTGTCGTTGCATCGAAGCGCGGCTCTGAAAGCGCCAGCCGCTGGCAAGCTCGACAAGCTCCATGCCTCGATCCAGCCATACCTGTTGCAATTGTTCAAGTGCCTGCACAATTTGCGCGTTGGTCACTTCATCACCATCCACTTCAAACAACTTGCGCAACTCAGGCAGAGGCATCGGAGCCGAGGCACAAAGCAGAGCCGCTTCAAGAATAACGCCTGCTTGCTTCAATTTTTTTTCTTGCTGCAGCTCATCTTGTTCTGTCTGCGCTGTCACCTGCACCACAGCACGCGCGTCATTGGCTTGCGCCGAGGCCACTACATCATTAGGGACAGCAGAGTCAGCTGTCGTATCAGTCGCGATCGCGTCTGCGGCTTCATTCGCCATTGCGTTTACCTCGACTTGTTTTTCGTGCGGGTCATTCATAATGATTCAATGTCCTTATCTTGCATTCTTGCGCTGACTTGTTCTAAAGCGTGATCTGCGCTATACTTCATTCTTCAGACGCGGGGTGGAGCAGTCTGGCAGCTCGTCGGGCTCATAACCCGAAGGTCGTAGGTTCAAATCCTGCCCCCGCAACCAAATACAACTGGTCGATCGCTTGATGCGCTCGACCAGTTTTATTTTGTACTGTACTTAGTATTAAGTTCATGTCTTTCCTGTATGACGATAACCGAGCCATTCAACGGCTCGTCATCAACTGAGTGATTCAAAGACTCATCACACTAAAGTGATTCAACGAATCAAAACACTAAAGTGATTCAACGATTCATCAGCATGGGCCAGAGCTCTCGCTCAACAGCCAATATCCTCGCGCCCCGTCAAAACGTATGCACTCTTTGCCTGGGCACTCATGTGTCAATCAAGACCATAAGGATCATCTAATACGACACACGCAACAATGCGTTAGGCGACAAATAGACAAATCTTTGAAAATGAAACGATGTGATCGAAACCACTGCCACACGCAAAGCGTGATTGGCTGCATACCCTGAATCGCGCTCATTAAGGTCTATATCTTGGCGAATCGAGCTAAGCTGAAAACTGTCACCTAGAGGCTAAGCACATCTAGGTTAACGCCTTGAGTGTACCGTAACTTAGGCAAGCCCTTCAAGTCTGACACCAAAAATATCCACAACAGAACAACAAGAAAGCACTAAACCGGCTTCAAAATGCTCTTTTCGTCAAAATCCAAGAGCGTGGAGGGTTCAGAGCCGTCAGGCTGGCCCATCGCAACGTACTGCCCCACAACAGTTAGGGTCGCTTGATACACATAACGTTGCCCCAAAAAAGGCGCATGCTTCAAGGTCATGGCGATTTGCTCGACGTCCAAACCAACGGCGTCGATCACCACTCGCTCGACTGGCTCAACGCGTTTACCAAGGACTCGCAAAAAAAGTGAGCGCAGGGCGTCTCCCAGGCCACTGTTCATGCCACAACACAAGCAACCCTCTGCGCTTGTCAGACGGGCAAGCGTAAAGGTCTCGACTCTGCTGTAGCCAAGCTCAGTCTCGCGCGTTGCACCCGCAGCAGTAACCACCACAGAACCTTGCATTGAGGGGTGTGCCATTAGCCGCTTCAACCAAGCGGCTTGTTCGAACGCGTGCTCGCCACGCACCACGACAACTGGAATTCGACCAAGTTGCCGCGCCGTCTCGAACACGCTTAATCCAAAGCCTTAGGCCATTGAAACGCCGGTGGCTGTTTCGTTAAAAAGCGCTGTACGGCATCCGTGTGCCATTGCGTGGTACGCGCGACGGCCTGAGCCGAAGACTCAATATCCATCATGGCATCTAAGCTGCTGTTTAGCGAGACGTTGAACGCTCGCTTCGTCATGGCAAGCGCCGCTGGTGCCGCTTGCGCCAAGCAATTCGCCATCTGCTGAGCGCGTTCAAGTGTGCGCCCTTGAGGCGTCACCTCAAGAACAATGCCTAGCTCATACGCCTGCTGTGCGTTCAATTCACGCGCAGAAAAAGCGAGCTCTTTAGCGCGCTGTACGCCAACGATCCTGGGCAAGGTATACAAAACAGCGCAATCGGGCACTAAACCTAAGCGCATAAAAGACAAGCAAAAACGACTATCAGGTGCAGCCAAGACAATGTCAGCCGTGAGCGCCAAGCTAAAGCCAGCGCCGTATGCCGCGCCCTCGACCGCGGCGATGACCGGCACCTCGAGTCGCAACAACGTTTCAATCCATGACAGATAATCAAACCGCATGCGTTCGCGCCCCTCTTGCGCACTTAAGGTCGCCTCTCCCATCGCGCTGATATCGCCTCCGGCGCAAAAGGTCGATCCAGCACCTGTAATCACTAAGGCTCGTAAATCACGTTGATTGGGCATCGTTGCAATCAAATCCCCAAGCTCTTTGCGCATGACGGCATCGATGGCGTTTTTGCGCTTAGGGCGGTTTAGCGTTAGCGTACCTACGCCCTGACTCACTGCATATTCAATCGTTTCCAACTTTTACACCTCTAAAAATAATTCTAACAACAGTAAGTTCTGACTGGGTTAGCTTGAGAAAATGCTTGGCAATACACTCTTTTTGGATCTCAGACCCCGAAGGGAATCACTCAAACGTCTCATTGGCGATTCGCTATTTTGCGACAAGACACTTGACCCAAGTCATGCGAGCCAACGTTCAACGATCCTTGATTGTTGAACGTCAAACATTTAATCGGGCAACTTGAGCACGTGCTTGGCAATGATTTCTTTTTGGATTTCAGTGCTACCGCCGTAAATCGTTGACGGAATTGAGTGAAAGAGAATCGCCGGCGCGTCAAGCCCCTCAGGGCCAAAGTCGGTGGTCTCGCCCGTCGCACCATGTTCTTGCGCCGACTCGACCAAAAGCGTACAAATCCGCTGATACGTATCGGTACCCCAGATTTTTAACAACGACACGCTAGGCGGCAAGGTCTCGCCACGCTTCACCATTTCAGCGTAATGCGTATAGGCCGACACTTGATCCGCCACATCCAGCATCAACTCAGCGTAGCGCGCCGCAAACACAGGATTGGTAAACAGATCGAGACTCTCAGCCAGGCTTGTTAGCTGGCTTAACGCATAACGCGACTGCTTAGGGCTACCTAAAAAGATGCGTTCAAACCCTAAAAGCGCTTTGGCAATTGTCCAACCTTCATTGATTTGCCCAACCAGATTCTCTACTGGCACGCGAACGTTATCAAAGAAGACCTCACAAAACTCTTTTTGTCCGCTGATATTTTGAATCGGACGAATCGTAATGCCAGGGATACTTAAGTCGATCAACAAGAAACTAATGCCCGATTGTTTTTTGGCGTCTTTATCCGTGCGTACCAACGCAAACATATGCGTTGCATCTTGTGCAAGTGTGGTCCAAATTTTTTGACCATTCACCACAAACACATCTCCATCAAGGACGGCTTCAGTGCGCAAAGCCGCTAAGTCTGAACCGGCCCCAGGCTCAGAATAACCCTGGCACCAAACGTGTTCGTTCGCGATGATTTTTGGTAAAAACTTTTGCTGCTGTTCAGGACTACCCCGCTGAATTAAAAGCGGCCCGATCATCACAACGCCCATGTCAGGCGCACGCGCCACGCCATACTGCTCTTGCTCTTCGACGTAAGCAATCATTTTCCCGGGGGGCAGGCCCATTCCACCAAATTTCTTAGGCCAAGAGGGTGCGATCCAACCTTGTTCTGAGAGAACTTTCGTCCAGTCTTTAATTTCGTTAAAGCGCAAACGATGGGGTACATGGCGAAGATTCTCAGGGTAATGTTTTGCATAAAAATTTTGCAACATTTGCCGAAACTCTGGCTCGGGCATGTTTTCCCAATCCGCGTCTTTTGCAAACTCGCTCATGGTTGGTGTTGGTGCCGTGCTCATTTCAACCGTTGCCACTGAACGTTGCGCAAAATAACGCTGACGATGTGCGTCGACATTGCCTAACCAAGACGTCAGCGCTAACGCGCGCTTAAAGTACAAGCCAACGTCACACTCGTCGGTGTAGCCCATCGCGCCATGCATCTGAATCGCCATGCGCGTCATCAGCAAGGACGCATACGAACAGCGTGCCTTGACGCGGCTCGCTAGCGCACTTGCTGAGCCCCCTTGTTCAAGCTGCGTGAGCACATCCGCCAAACAGGCCGACGATAATTCAACCTGTATGTACCCGTCGACGATGCGATGTTTAAGCGCCTGAAAGCTACCAATGAGTTTGCCAAATTGTTTACGGGTACCCAAGTATTCGAGGGTGACAGCCAGAGAACGACGCATCACACCAAGCATTTCAGCGGCTTGAATGACACGGGCCGCATCGTTGGCCTGATCCAGCACCGTCAACACCTCTGCCCCAGCCATCAAGACATGCGTCTTTGGGACTTGAACATTGTGCAGTGACAGTGTGCAAAGCATGGTGCCGTCTACGGCTCGTTGATCAGCGTGCGTAACGCCTTCAGTCTGAGCAGGCACCCACACCAAGACTGGCTGCTCGGCGAGCTTGGCCAACACCACCCATCCGTCAGCACCCTTGGCGGGCGTGACGAACTTTTTGGTACCGTTGAGCCTTAACGTGTCACCTTGTGCCAGCGCGGTTGTCGCCAGCGTTTGCTGAGCCTGCATTTGACCAAGCGTCTCTTGCCAGGCGACTCCGGCCACTAGGGCGCCGCCCACCAATTGCTCAAGCAATACTGAGCGTAAGGCACTCTGGGGCGTTCCCGACACCACCGCTGCGAACTGAACCCCTGCGGCAATTAAAGGCTCGGGCAAGAGGCGCTGACCGATCTCTTCGGCAATCGCTGACATCTCACGCAAGCCCAAACCCAGCCCGCCATCTTGCTCAGCGACCAACACACCAAGCCAGCCAGCGTTGGCGATCTCTTGCCAAGCAGAGCGATCAAAACCGGTTTCTGAGTCTCGCAACTGGCGCACGCGGCCCGTCGTGTTGCCGCGTGACAATAGGTCACGCGCGCTGTCGCGAAAAGCCTCGATTGCAGATTCGTTCAGTGTGACGTCATTCATGTTGTTTGCCTCAAAAACTTTTATCTTAAGTGTGACTACGTTACCATTTTGCGGGTCTGAGCCCTTCGAGATCTTGCGAATCCTTATGCCCTACCCGGCCTGCTGCAACGCTGCGATCTCAGAAGCACTGTAACCAAGCTGCCGCAAGATGTCGACCGTGTGGGCACCGGTCGCCGCGGGCGCCCGGATGGCCGCCGTTGGGGTTTGGCTAAATCTTGGTGCCACCGAGGGCTGTAACACCCCCTGAACCTCGCAAAAGGTCTTGCGTGCCACATTATGCGGATGCAAAGGCGCCTCGGTCATGCTGAGCACCGGGGCGAAGCAGACGTCAGTCCCTTCCATCACATCACACCACTCTCGGCGGGTACGTGTCGCAAAAATACGTTCAAAGGTTTGACGCATCGCCGGCCAACTCGCGGGATCACGTTGCTGTGTTTGGTCAACATCGCTTAAACCAGACTTTTCAATCAGCAACGCGTAGAACTGGGGCTCGATTGACCCAAGCGCAATCCATTTACCATCCGCACACTGGTAGGTGCCATAAAAGTGCGCGGCACCATCCAGCATATTTTGACCGCGCTCATCGCGCCATTGCCCCTCTGCCATCCGACCGTACATCAGACCCATCAACAAGGCTGAACCATCGGTCATGGCTGCATCAACAACCTGCCCCTTACCCGTCACCCGCGCATTCAGGGCTGCGGCTAACACCCCTGCCACGAGCAACATACCGCCGCCGCCAAAATCCCCCACCAAATTCAAAGGAGGTAAAGGTTGTTCGGGTGTGCCGATCGCGTGCAAAGCGCTCGATAAGGCAATGTAATTAATATCGTGACCAGCCGCCTGAGCCAAAGGGCCAGTTTGACCCCAGCCCGTCATTCGACCAAACACCAATTTAGGATTGCGCGAGAGGCACACCTCTGGGCTCAAACCGAGTTTTTCCATGATGCCCGGACGAAATCCTTCAATCAGCACATCAGCAGATTCAACTAACCGTAGAACCGCCTCAACCGCAGCCGGCTGCTTCAAATTCAGCGAAATCGATTGTTTGTTGCGTCGCAACACTTTGCTGTGCACGGAGTGTAAGTCTGTCTCTGCTGGCACAATGCGATCTACGCAGACCACCTCTGCACCGAGATCGGCTAGCAACATCCCAGCGAAAGGTCCGGGGCCTAGTCCGGCAAGCTCAATCACTTTAAAGCCCTGCAAAGGTCCGCCCATCTCTCACCCTTTTGTCTTATCGTGTTTTGTCTCTAAAAGCTAGATTTTGTGCTTTGCTCTTTTCTCTCAGATCTTGGCGCGTGTCTGAACCCTAAGACATTCGACTGGATTCGAGCTCGATCTTGTGCGTTGCGCATATCTCTCGGAGCTCTCCTCGTATCTGAACCCTATGATATTCGATTGGGTTAGGACGTAGGCTTGAGCACGATCAATCAGCGAGGTTACTATTACTCCAAGATTATCTTGTCATTACCTTGAGACCCCTGCCGTGATTCAATCCAGTCAACAGAAAATTGTCGATGAAGCGATTACCTCGCGTCATTCTATGCGTGCTTATTTGCCTACGCCCGTTTCGCGTGAAGATATTGCCAGCATGCTTGAAGTCGCCGCGCGCGCACCCTCTGGCTCTAACACTCAGCCCTGGAAAGCCTATGTATTGATGGGCGAAATGAAAGAGCGTCTGACCGCTGAGATTTTAGCCGTCTATCGCGACAAGGCTCAATTCGAGGCGCTGACTGAAGACTACCGTTACTACCCAACCGATTGGAGCTCACCTTACTTAGAACGCCGACGCAAAGTCGGCCTTGGTTTATATAAATTGTTAGGCTTGGGGCGTGATGACAAAGCGGGTATGCATGCTCAGCATGGGCGAAATTACGCTTTTTTTGGTGCGCCGGTCGGCATGATTTTTACTGTCGAACGCAAAATGAATACAGGCTCATGGCTTGATTTCGGTTGCTTTTTGCAAAGTCTGATGATTGCCGCGCGGGGCCGCGGCTTAGACACCTGTGCCCAAGCCGCCTTTAACCGGTTTCATCCTGTCATCAGACGCGTCACCGGCATCCCTGAACAAGAAGTCGTCATGTGCGGGCTAGCGTTAGGCTTCGCAGATATGAGTCAAATTGAGAATACTCTGATCAGCGAACGCGAACCCGTCGACGGTTTTGCCAAATTCTTAGATTGAATTAGGTTTAATATCAAAACTCGAGTCACCACCTCGAACCACCGATCTAAAAGCCCAAATCGCTTCTTCGACCAAAGACTACGATCGGCTAAAAAAGTGAATTCAACTTTATCAGTGAATTTAACTGTTTAGCGCACGGTCAGTTTCGCTGCTCATGCTTTATGATTCTGTCATCCCTTCAACCTAATCCACATCATAAAAAAACTATGGACTTCTCTCTCTCATTACATGAATTTTGGATCCCTCTGGGTCAAATCCTTTTAGTCAATATTGTGTTGTCAGGCGATAACGCTGTGGTCATTGCTCTAGCGGCCCGGTCTTTACCCCCTAAGCAACAAAAACTTGCAATTTTTTGGGGATCAGGCGCCGCGATTCTGATGCGGATTGTGCTGACCATTTTTGCCGTGAAGTTACTGACCTTGCCCTACCTAAAACTGATTGGCGCAGTTCTCTTAGTTTGGATCGGCATCCAACTATTGAGTGCCGATGAAGGTGAAGAGAATGTGTCTTCAAGCGATAACCTGGCCGCCGCGATCAAGACGATTCTGCTTGCAGATTTGGTCATGAGTTTAGATAACGTACTGGGTGTTGCTGCTGCAGCTAAAGGCAGTATGCCTCTGCTGATTATCGGTCTGGCAGTCAGTATTCCCTTAGTGATTTTTGGCGCCTCGTTGCTCTTGAAAGTGATGGAACGCTTTCCAATCATTATCACGATCGGTGGTGGCTTGTTAGGTTGGGTAGCTGGCGAGATGGCGGTGACCGACCCCGCCGTGAGCGGTTGGCTCGAAGCGAATGCGCCTTATATGCATCACATGTATGTTGGCCCCATTCTCTGCACAGCAGTGGTACTGATCACGGGTAAAGTGCTCTCAAATAAGCATCACGAAAAATCCGCTTAATACCTCTGGTTGCCGCGCAAGAGCGTGCAACCTTAAGATTTATTTTTAGCAAACGCCACAACCAAGTTGTTGTGGCGTTTTTTTGTGCGCTGTCGTAGCGTTAAAACTTGAGGGTACGAACGACCTTACCCCAGGTCTCGTACTCTTGAGCAACAAACGCCCGCATCTCTTGAGGCGTGGTCGGGTCAGCAGCCATGGCCGCACCATTTAACCGCTCAAGGGTTGCTGCGTCATGCAGCGACGCCACAATGGCTTGATTGAGTTTTTGAACAATGTCGGCAGGAGTGCGCGCTGGCGCAATAAAGCCGTACCAATTGGTCGCTTGATATTTTTCGAACCCCATCTCAGCTATCGTCAGCACGTCAGGCAAAGAGGCTTCACGCTTGACGCCAGTGACAGCTAAGCCACGTAACTTACCACCCTTGATTTGAGGTACTGCCGTCGGTGCGCTGGCAAAGACGGCCTGAATATTACCAGCCAACAAGTCAGTCATCACCGGGCCACCACCCTTGTAGTTAATGTGCTCAGCGCTCGTGCCGGCACGAGCCTGCAATAACTCGCCGGCTAGATGTCCGGCACTACCTAAACCTGCCGAGCCATAAAACAAGGGTTTGTCTTTGTCTTTTGCAGCAGCGATAAAGTCAGCCAGCGTTTTAATCGGTGAGTCAGCCCGCACCACCAATACATTACCAAACGTGACTCCACCTGAAATCATCTCAAAATCTTTCAACGGTTGGTAGCTTGTTCCACCCGGCATATGAGGGTTGACGGCCATCGAGCCGACGTTAGCCAGACCAATCGTATAGCCGTCGGGCGTCGCCTTGGCGATCGCTTCACACGCAATGTTGCCACCGGCGCCAGCGCGATTTTCAACCACAACTGACTGACCCAATAAAACAGAAAGCTTTACCGCGATCATGCGGGCCGCAGAGTCGGTGCCACCGCCGGGTGCAAAACCTACGATTAGGCGGATCGGTTTAGTCGGAAAACGCTCGGCCGAATCAGTCTGTGCAAGAGCATTTGACAGACAAAGCCATGCGACCAAGCATGCGCTTAACCTGCCACTCATTCGATTAAACATACCCGCCTCTGTATTTTTCTTTTATAAATCGTTGACGAAAAAGGTCAACGCCGTTGCAATTGAATCTATTATATCGACGAGAACCGCTGTTTAAACTTAACGATAAGGTTTCACGCATAGCATGTTAAAGCGACTTGCATTTATGATTGTTAGCCTGACCACGACCCTTGGCTTGACCGGTCTGTCTTCGCCACTTTTTGCGCAAACTGGGTTTCCGAGCAAGCCCATCACCCTCTTGGTGGGCAGCGCCGCCGGCGGCTCGAACGATATCTTTGCGCGCGCCATTGGTAAGCAGCTACAAACGGCGCTCGGCGTTGCCATGGTGGTTGAAAACAAGCCCGCAGCAGGCGGAATTCTCGCGAACGTTCTTTTAGCCAAAGCGCCGGCCGATGGCCATACCTTGGTTGTGCTGTCTTCGACTTTCACCACAGGCGCGGCAATTCGAACCAACTTGCCCTACGATGCTCAAACGAGTTTCGCCCCCGTTGCGATGCTAGCCAAAGGGCCGCTACTGATCACCGTAGGCAAACAAACGCCGTTTCAGACTCTTGAAGATCTCATCATTTTTGCAAAGGCCAACCCTGCAAAGCTCAATTACGGTACCTCTGGTGTGGGCAGCATCAATCAATTTGCCACAGAAATCTTAGCTGAAGCCGCGCAGATCAAACTCACACACGTGCCGTACAAAGGTATGAGTCCAGCCGTGACAGATCTGATGGGAGGGCAAATCGATTTGCTCATCGCGAGTGCTCCATCATTACTCGCACAGGTCAAAGGTGACAAAATCAGAGCACTGGCAGTGAGTACCGAGTCGCGCAGTGACGTGGCACCCTCGATTCGTTCTCTAGGTGAGGCCGGTTATGCGCAAAGTGCCGTCGAGCTGTGGTGGGGTGTCCTCGCACCTGCAAATACCCCGAGCCCAATCGTGCAGCAACTGAATGCCGCCATCAATCAAG
>Ga0114974_10001846_pt1 | contig 16569 bp, 27 predicted proteins | sample S_130206_EF_Meta_FD_87318 | JGI IMG/M metagenome (GOLD analysis project Ga0114974, IMG submission 87318) | Freshwater microbial communities from Lake Simoncouche, Canada to study carbon cycling - S_130206_EF_MetaG | ecosystem: Environmental > Aquatic > Freshwater > Lake | place: Lake... | reverse complement strand
GTAGAGCGTTGTGCTAAAAAAAGCCCCTCTGATTTGTCCTTTTTCATTGAGTTGCATCGCTTGCAGCAAGCAATTAGGTTCTCGATGTCCCACATGGAACCACCTTGCGCTCTGCTAATCCTGTGATCCACTGTGTCAGCCTCTTGACCACAATATCCACACTGATACGAATCACGCATCAACACTGTAAGCCTTAGTTTTTTCCATCTTGATGTGCCTAACGCTTTATCAACTCTTTGATTAATCAATGCCAGTTGAACTTTCTGAAGTGATTGAGTGCTTTGCATGGTGTTGAGTATCTATGCTCGATATAGGAAATACCCCATTTGACCTGCTCAATAGGTGTTGCACTACGCAACCATACACTCTTGCCTTGAGGTATGCCTGCTGCACCACTGCTCTTATTGTATGCAGTGTGTGACCATGCACTTTCTTTTCCATAAAGTATAGATATGCATTTGTATTGATCTATTGAAAGATTGGCTTTTGCATATTGTCTAGGTGTTTGTTGTATTTGAATACCATCATGAATTGGTGCAACGGCATTAGCCGCGCTAATGAATAGTATCCCCACAACACTTACTACTGCGCAAGCGATCCGCGCTGCGGCTTGCGCTAAGTGCCTGAAGCACTTTAGCAAGTTAAGTGTAATGACTGGTTCTGTATTGAATGACATTGAGCGTATCCTTTCGGCGTGTCATCTCACTATGTGAGATGTTTTACCTAGCGATTATCTGTCGAGTAAAAGCCCTTTCCACGAAACACAACTGCCGGTGCAGTCCAAATTCGTGTCATTGTCCCACCACAAGTGCATTGGATGGATTCTGGATTGTCAGTGGTTTCATATATAACAGCGCACGTATTGCACCCATAATCGTATTTAGGCATTGATTCCACCTATCTGACATGTCCGGCACATGGTGTTTATCCATGATCCGCACTGAGTGCATCTTTTGGGTTCTTGATTGGCTGCATAAGTTTGTAAAATGTTTATTAAATCACCGAGCCGCATGAAGGCTAAATATTCCTCTGCTCGTTCAGCCTGTCCATTGCAACGGCTGACTACAAAGGCTATTTTACCACCTTTATTGCTTTCTGCTTGTTTTATCCATGCAAGAGGTGAGAATTGTGATCTTGCTTTAATCTCGATTGAAAATGGAACTCCGGTTATATCCTCGCCGTTTCTGCCACTTCCACTACTCTCGGCATTTGGATACCACTGTTTAAGCCATTCTGCAACCACTTTTTGAGTTCGCATACCTCTATGTTTCCTATGCTGACTAGCCATTGACCGCGTGGCATTTTTCGCATTGCCATTGGATTGGAGATATACTATGCACTAGCACGGTATCATCTAAGTGCGGCATCTCGTTACACATCTGACAGATCAGAACTGGCACTTCTCCTAGCAAAGTTTTAGTGCCATCTGGTCTAGTTATTTCTACATATCCCATTTATTCAACTCCTTCCGGTAATCGAAACTTGCCCGTTGTTTTAGATAGCACATACCAAACGGCTTCACATTGTTCTGATTTAGGCAATCTTGCGTCAGCGCACAAAGCACCACGCCATGCCTTGCCATTTGTAATGCCTGATTTAATTGTTCGCTGACCATGTGAACAGGTTGGAATTGGCTCTGCTTCACCAAACGCTTGCTGAACCATTTCTGCTGCTTGATTTAGCGATACTGGTTCAGGTGTTGGTTCTTTTCCAACAAACTCATCCCATGTGTTATTTACTGCCAATGGAGCATTGGCTATTTCCTCTGATCGTCTATCGTTTTCAACTCTGGCAACTTTTTGCATGTCCTGTTTTGTTGCCTTGTGCTGAGTTTCAAGTAATAGAGATAAACTGCGACCCACGCTGGACGTGATCGTGTCCTCGACATAAAATTTACGCATTGCCTGAGGATATGTAGCCGCATCCCCAAACGCATAATCGACAGCCGAAGGCAAAGTATCCTCGTATTCACGATAAATTGAAGTTGCAACCAAGATATGACCCTTAACCGCATCGAACTGAATAACATCGCTTACTATCCTTCCGGTAATGAATTGTTTTTGGAAACGGGCAACTCTGCTATTTACATCCTCATAATTATCAAGATTAAATGCCATTTAGAACTCCCTGTGTAACATTAGTATTGGATTTTGCATATTCGATCTGTTGATCTAGGTTGAAGTATGTGCCATCGGCCCATTTAGATACATCCAAGACGCAGTCATTGCAATAAGAACGCTTGCGACCATGTGATTTGGGGAGTTCGGATGTAATAGTCCAGTCTGCTTTTTTCTGCCCTTTTTCGTTATTCTTTCCAAACCTGCTGGCACAATAATCGCACCAAACTCCATGCTTTGCTTTACCCAGCATCAAGATCATCCCAGTCCATCGTTGCGAGTTCACCGGCAATAGAGGCGTAGTTGATAAGGTCAAAGTAGTGATCCTTAGTTTGTGCTTGCTCCGAGATACGACTGACTTTGAGCAATAGCATACAGACTGCGACTTCGTGAGGGTCGATTGGATAACCAAGAAATTCTGACCAGAGCCGTGCGATACGCAGCATAGATACATTTGGTGATCCATATTCAATATCTCTAGTGACTGCAATGAGTTGTGATTGTCGCAGGATTTCATCGCGTTTCATTTACTCTTATCCATAGGAATACGGCTTATTGCGCGACCAGCATGATAGCCCTCGCGCTTTCCCTGTTTCCAGCCTTTCCAGTATGAGATGTAAATTAAGAATGGAGTCATGGCTAACAAGCCTGCTAGTTCAAAATATGTAATTTCCATTATGCGCTCACTCTTGCTGAGTCAAAGTTGTAATTCGATATAAATGCCCATTGATCAGTGGCTTCATCAAATGATGCTGTGTATGTGTATCCACGCTTTGCCAAAAATTCACGGCAAAGCATCAAATTAGGATATTCCTGAACCCAGTAAATGAAACCTGTTTGTGGCATATCATCAAAGTCAAATCGGTTGGTCTGCTCTGACCATGTGTTTAGATGCCATTCCATTGCGGCATCAAATAAATGTTCGAAATCTTGTGCTGTGATGTCCATTTTTAGCCCTTAATGTTGATTACTCGGTTTCACCAACACCTTTAGGGTCGCATACTAAATGAGCCTAATCAAGCCAATTCAACGATATTTGTATAACGATTTGATAACAAAGTTATCCACATCCCCTAGCCATTCCTCACCACAAGCCGGCTCAACCATATCGTTTTCCTTCAACAACAAATGATCCATCACGCTCAATAGGAATTGGAACTGGGCTTACTTTATCGCCATCCACATACAGGATGCCAAAACCTTTCTGCCAGTTCATAACGCCCTTCATGTATCTCATGCCTGATGAGCGTTCATTCACTAAATTACCAACCTCAAAGCCCCACACAGTGCGCCCTAAAACGCCCCCAGATGCCTCTGTAAAGGCTGAATAGCCCTGCCTGTGGGTATGACCACATACCACGTTCTTTCCATGCCTTCTAGCGGCTTCAAGGGCTGTTAAACCACCTTGTGGTTTGTAGGCTTGCTCATCCCCATGCACCATGATTGTGTTCTTTGTGATGGCGTAGGGTTCTTTAGAAAAGTAAATGCCCAATTCATCTAACCTGAGAAACTTTTCATACTCTAGTTCAGGCAGTTTAAGCAGGCTGGGCAGTCTGCTTGCGATTGAATTGTATAATCGCTGTTGATGGTTTGATCTAACTAGGACATCAACTTTTAGATCATAAAGGATTTCAACGCAAGTATCACGATCTTTGCCTAAGTCCTCAAAGTATTCCGCGCCTCTGCCAATGTTGAACTTACCAAGTTGCGGCATATCTAGTTCGTCACCAACACAAAGGACTTGATCGGGCTTCCATTTGGCAATAAATTTAGCCACGTTCTTTACCGCTTTAGGGTCGAAATAAGGAACTTGAAGGTCACTCACTACGACTATGCGTTTCAAGGTTTAGTCCTCGTCATCCTCGTAATAGCCGGGCTGATCCGGTAACCAATTGGGCGTGGGTAGTATTGTTGCAGGATATGTTTGTGGAGCAGTTATCAAATAAAGCGCATGATCTACGCTAAAACCACTGCTTCTAAGGCTCTTGTAATACTCATTTAAGCCAATACAGTATTGATCAAGTGCTGAGTAATCAGTCACATCAATAACTTTTCTGCGAGCCATGATTAAATTATCGCTCTAAGAGTATGTTGTAAATCTCATCGACACGCGAGTTTAGGCGCTTAATTTCACCCAGTAAATGAGTAATGACATAGCCTGATAAGCCACCTATGACTGAAACAGTGGCGACATAAAGAGTTAAGAAGTCCTGTTGGTTCACTTTTGAATTACCAGTGTTGAGAGGTTTGACGTGCCTGATGAAGTAATGGCATAAATTGGATTGCCATGATTTTGGATTACGGTCTTATCACCGCTATCCATGCGATAGCCGTTAGCAACAGTTACATCTGCACCACCTAAATAAAGTGTGCCTGATGATGAATGAAAGTGAACTTCCTCAGCAGCCTGGTCATCTGCTACAACTATTGAGCGTGTGGTTGTTATTGTGTAGTTTGCGCTAGAGATTGTCATTTCTTAGGGGTCGCATATCCAAATACTCCGGCAAGTATTGCCCAGAGAATGGCACGATAATCAAGTGAAAAGTTGCTTGCAGCCCATGCTGAAAGAAACGCACCTGACATTAGGAACATAGGATTTTTCATTGTTTTCCCCCTAGTAGCGGTATTTCAAAAAAAGAACCATCAGCATCGCCTTTTGGCGTAAATGAGATATGAATGTGAGAGGTGTGCGGATTTGATCCGCTGTATTTTCTCCAACGCCAATTGAGGATGGGTGATGCAATTTTGTGGTTATGGATGACGTATGCAATCCTTTTCTTTTTCTCACGTTTTGCATAGAGCCGTATCTGATCTGCCAAATATAATGATTCGCTTTTGTGGGATGATAGGTCTGAGTCAATATCAACGGCACGAACGATTGAGTTATTAGCCAAATCAGGATTGTGATCCGACTTGCTCGATTGATGTTTTGCGTCACCGATCCAGCCATCACTACTACGATCTCGTTCTGGATAGGAATCATCTATTTGCTCACGGAGTTGAACACCGGCTTTACAAAGATGCGGTTTCACTAATGTCCTTTGGTGGGGTAATCCATTGGCAAGTTTCCTCATTAAACCCAAGAGCATCATCTGGTTCTGGGGCAATAAAAGCATCACGGCTTTCATCGTATAAATACGACACGCCAGCAAAGTTCTTGCGAATCTTGCTGTTGTATGAGGTTCGCTTGCAGACTTGACCGCGAAAGTTCCCATACCAAGTTTCAGTATCTAAACCTTCAATTAGTTCTGATTCATCTATGCCGACAATCACTTCAGTGACAATGTTGTTCTCATCTAAAAATGCGTAATGTGCCATTATGACCAACTCACATTTCCTGTGCCAGCAGTTATCGTTGTAACTTTATTAGAACCTACTGTGGCTGTCGATCCTGTTAATCCAGCACCGATTGTAATTGTTCCCGCAGCAGTTGGATAACGCAAAATAACAATTCCAGAACCTCCTGCGCCGCCTCCTGCTGGAGAACCACTACCAGCCGCACCACCACCACCTCCGCCACCTGTATTTGCAGTTCCGCTTACGCCTGCTGTTGAAGGCACGTCAATACCACCTGCTCCGCCACCACCTGTGCCGCCTGTTCCTGCTGTTTTACCAATACTTTGTTGTCCACCTCCACCACCTCCGCCACCATAAACTACTGATGAGCCTGTGATTGTTGTTGTAGTTCCATCGCCACCATTGCCACCGCCAGCGGATGTTGCAGCAGAAGGAGATACGCTTCCACCACCACCACCACCGCCGTGTGCATAAGTTAAACCATCAGTAGAACCCGCGCCGCCATTATTTCCTTGAACTGGACTTGCTGTTCTTGTGCCGCCAGCGGATGAACCAACACCACCACCACCACCGCCAGAACCACCTGTCCCGCCAGCGGTGCTATATTGTCCTTGACCGCCGCCTGTTGAAGTAATTGTTGAAAATACAGAATTTGCACCGGCAGTTGGTGTTGAATTACCACCTGAACCACCGGCGCCAATTGTTACTGTGTAATTAGTTCCTTTTGCAAGAGTTAAAACACTTTCTAAACTTCCACCACCGCCCGTGTTGTCAAATGTGCATCTAACACCACCCGCTCCGCCGCCACCCCACGAACCGCCATTGGCTTGTTGAGATGCTCCGCCGCCACCTGCAACAACTAGAAAGTTGATTGCCAAAGCCGGCAAGGGAGCATCGTGAATTCCTGCTACGGTGTTAGCAATCATTATGCAATAGCACCTACGACATACCAAGTATCTGTTGCAGTTTTAATACAGGCAGCAGATTTGTATTGTCCAAGAGTAGGAGATGCGGCAGTTGCTCCAGCAGATAAAACTGTGGTAGTGCCAGGAGTTACTGCGCTAATTGTTACTGTGCCAGCACCTTTGTTTAATACTGTAATGACTGATCCAACAGGGATGGCTGCTGAGGCATTGGTAGGGAGTTTGAACGCAACCGCGGTTGCTTTGTTCATCATAATTAAATCCTGATAACTGTCATTAAGAACTGCTGTATAATCAGCGGTCTGATCAGCACTGACTTCAAAAGTCACTAGCCCGTTATACATTGCGGCTGAGAGAACATCACCGGTTGCTGCTGGAAAAGTTGCCATTTATTACCCCTTAATATGTCATTACTGACGTGCCGATTATACCGTATAAAGAACTGCCTATGATGAAACTGTCAATTATTGGCTCACTTGTTGTGAGGGTAGTCAGCCATGTCGAGGGTGAAATTTCGTGGCTAACTCCCATGCATTGTAAGGTTTTGTCAATAACTGTGCCATCTTGCCCTACGTTCTTGACACGAATTGTGTCAAAGAAATCTAGTGTTAAAGCGGCTGTTGTGCCTGCCGCATAGTTATCTGTATTTAGATCAAGGCTGAGTGAGTCCACTCTTAGCGTGGTTTCTGCTCTGCTTGCGGTATAAGCACGGGCAATATCTAATGCCTGAGCATCTGTCTGAACTAACAAATCTGTCGCTGTAAATGAGTGTGGGAAGTATTTGATTTGGCTAGCAGTATTGCTAGAAATTTGGGCAGTTCCCCCAGCCCTAATGACTGATGTTTGATTCACAATTAATTTATCATCGAGAGCCGTTACTAAAGAGCGATACGAAATGCCCGTGCCATCATTAGAAAAGAATGTTGGATTTGCTCCAGACTTGCTTTGAATAGATGCACGACTGATAAATTTTGCATTGCCTGAAGGCAGGATATAAAACCCACCCTGCTCTGAGAACTCCATGTTAGAAATTGCTTTGAGTGAAGTTCTGGATGTAGCAGGATCAGCCTGAACTGTTGTTGAGCCTGTTTCAATGTCGCGCATTGAAGTGGGGAAACCAATGGTGTCCAAAATTGCAGTGATTCTTTGACCGGTTGTTTGACCAGCAGTTCCACCTGTTACTGTTGTTACGATTGACATGTTCAGCAATCTAAATGCATCGCTCAGTTGTATGTCCACAAAACCTACGTTTTGCTCACGATCCCATGAATAATTGTATGCTGTTGTATATCCAGAATAGAGGAAACTATTATCACCTGAGATGCGAACCTTACGCAAAGGAACTAAAAGCCCCGCGTATGGGCTGCTCAAGTTGGTCGGATTCCAATCCCCATTTTGATCGATAATTCTAACTGTTGCTACTCCAGCCTGAAATTCCTCTTGCAATAAATTGTATCCACGCTTGATTGTAATTTTATTTACTTGATCTGAAATATCAACAATTAGTGCTGCTGCATCTGCAAGCACGTTAGTTCCCAAAATGCCTTCACCAATAATAAATGGGTAATCAAAAACAGCCCCAGAACTAAAATCAAAGGTTACAACTAAATTTGGGGTTGCCATTTATTACCGACCAGCAAAACTTCGCTCAGGTGAGTAACCATTGCTATTACCATTTGCAGCATTATCAATGACTGCTGTTGTAACTCCTGCGGCTGCTGCTAATGGATCAAGGAAAATGCGGATTTCAGTAGCGGTTAAATCTCTATTGTTTGAGGCATATCCACCATTGAAACCGCCGCCTAATGATGCAGGTTTAGAACCTGATGGTGGAACATTAGATAAACCTTTCATGCCAGCAGCAATTTCTTTTTCCATAGCAAGAATCTCTGGATCAGTTTCATCTAGTATTGCCGCTGCATAATCTGTTGCCAATAATTGTTCAGAAGCAGTTAAAGCCGGCTTGCCTAATTTGCCAATTTCCTCACGCAATTTAATCATTTCTGCAAGCGCGGCTGCCGCACCTTGTGTGAAACTGCCAAATGGATCAAGATTATTCATAATCATTGAATCGATTTGTATGCCCAGCAATTCCTGAGATAACTCTGCTGCATCCTTAGAATTCTCTGTGAGGATTGCCTGTTGGAGTTTAAGTTTTAATGTTTCCTCATCAGTCAATTTACCTTTAAGCGCGGCAGTATTTTGAATCAAGTCCATATCAAACACGGCTGAAGCCTTGCTAAGTGTCGCTTTAGCCTTTTGCAATGCTGTTTGTTCTTTGATGGCTTTAGTTTGTTTCTTTGTTAAGGCTGCCAATTCTCTTTGGCGTTTTGCAGCCTCGGCATCAGCCTTTCGGCGTTCCATAATGATTTTCATGCCGGCAGGAGTTAAATCCTGAACCTTCATGGACATTGGATCAAAAGGTGTTTTACCTTTGTTAGATTCTCTAATGTTTTGAAACACCCGACCAAGAGTTAGTTTATCTGTTTGAGCAACTAACTTGCTTACCCATCCAGTCATTGTTCCAAGTCCAGCAACAATATCTGCAACAACTTGTGCCATTTTTTCAATGTTAGTTGTGGCTTTTTCAATGCTAGTTCCACCAAAAGCCGCTGCAATTGCATCGACTAAACCACGACCAATAATCTCTTTTGCATTGTTTGAAGCAATGGCAAGAGCATCCATCTTGCCAGCATAACTATCTGCTGCGAGCGCGCCCTGTCCTGTAAAAGTTTGATTTAACTTATCTTGAATTTGTTGGAATGACATTGTGGCAAGTTCAGCATTAGTCAAACCTAAGTTATATTTCTTAAGTCCTTTTAAGTTCCCAACGTAGGCTTGTGACAAATCTTGAACAGTTGTGCTTAAATCTACACCTGCACCTGCTGAAGCATTTAGTGCAGTTGTAAGCAGTTCTTTAGATTTAGTGTATGACTGTGTAGTTTGAATTAATTGAGCAAATGCAGGGCGAAGGAAATCATCTGCAATGTGATATGTTTTTTCAAATCCTGCAATAAAGTTTTCAACATTGGTTTGTTCATAGGATAAACCTAAGTTATCAATAGTTTTGCTTAATGCTTGCACTGCTTTATCATCAGCAACAAATGCTTTTAGTGATTGCTGACCATAGGAATACAACTTTTGTGCGCCATACAAACCAACATAAGATTTAGCCAAACCTTTAACTTGCCGGTTTAAGCGAGATAAAGAGTCCTCAGCCTGCTTGAATTTACCTTTACCCGTAAACTGGGTAACAATATTAATCCCTACATCGGCATTAGTAGCCACGGCGTTTCCCCTTTGTTCTTACATAAAATAAACTTCTAGTTGTTTCAATTGCCTTGATGACTGCTGCATTAGCAACACCTTGATCACGCTTCCACGCTTTGAAAATTAATCTGCCTTTTTTCTTACGCCCACCGCCAATAGATTCAATCTTTGACATATTTTGTAGGGCAGTAACAAATTGATAACCGGCAAAAGGATTGTTTGATCTATAAGAGCGCAGATTGCCACGAATCTTGCCGCCGCGCTTGCCTTCTGTTCCTAAAGTTCCATATTCTTGACCAAAGGTTAAATTAACAGGTGAGCGACCCTGTGGGTTCTTTCTGCCTGCTGTTTCCATAATTGCGCCTGCACGACTGCTATTTACAAACCTAACTAAAGATGTAAATCCTTTGCTATTAGGTTTTGATGGTTCAGTATTTGCACGAATACCGCGCACAATGTCAGAAACATCTGCTTGCGGAAAAGCCCCGTTAGAATCCCTAAACCAACTGCTTAATCCAGTTGGTCTATGGACAAAGCCTCTTGCAACACGCGCAACAGGTTCTAATGCTTTTTCAATGCCGTTCTCAACATTACGTTCTAAGTCAGGAGTAAATTTGCGGAGTGCGCGTTGTAGTTCAATTACGCCTCTTAACTCTACTGACATCTTTCATCTCCTTAGCGCGATCTCTCATTGCCATGAGATATGTTTTGAACATTCTCTCATCCATGTCGATAAATGATTGAACCGGTATTTGCGTTTCAATACTCATCCTACAAATTAAGTAGCCGAGCGTGTCACGCGTTAAGCCAAAGGGTCGTCATCAAGAACTTCCACTTTTTCTAGTGTTTCTAAGAACGCTGCGTCAGTAAATGGTTTTACTGTTTCGCCTGCTGCTCTTAAACATAACCACGCCAAGTAATAGACATGAGTCTGCATTTCAAGATCACGAAACGCACGATGCATTCCGCATTTGACATGATTTTCAAACGCAACTTCTATACTCGGCGTGATTCGATGTTCTGATTCAGTGCCATCTGCCTTTGTTATTTTTAGCCTTGCCATTTTAGCCCTTTTCTTTTAGTAGTTAGTTATGCCCAAGTTCCGGTTGTTGCATAAGCAGTTTTGCTGTTGCATGTGAAGGTGATGTCAATCATTGCTTCATCTGCTACCGCACCGTTAATGTCTGTTAAGTTATCAACGAGAATTGTGCCTGTATATAGTGGGTTTGTTGTTGAAACTGCTGCTGAGGTATCTTGAATTGCTTTGAAAGCAACTGTTGATCCGTATGCTGCTTGCAATGTTGCGCGAACTGAACCTGCACCTGATGCAGCGTTATCATTCAGGAAAGATACTGTAATTGTATCTGCTGACAATCCAGTCACAAATTGGTGGGCATCTGAACCCATTGCGCTGACTTCAATTTGATCCAGTTGTCGTGAAAGTGAAAATGCAGTTACATGATCACTGAGATCAACAGCAGTTGCACCAATTTTGAATCCAACTTTGTTATTTAGAAAAATTGCCATTGTTTATTCCTCGTCTTTCTTTGCAGGTGTTTTAGGGGCTGATGGTTGAATTTGACCGATCTTTATCAGAAAAGCCAATTCATCGGGTGTTAGATCGGACATATTAACTCCAACTCGTAAGAATATTAACCTGCAAAGAACAGGTTAAAAGGTCACCATTTGTTGTATCAACTGATACACCTGAAACAGTGCCAATATTATATGTTAAGGATGAGGCTGCTAACTTATTGAACACACCAACAATAAATGTTTCAATGTCCATAAGTGAGCCTTGATTATCTAGCAAAGGTAAATATAAACGAATAGTAAAATTAGCCAATGGGCTTACTGTGTTATGTAAATTATTACTCGGAGTGATGTATGGATCGGATGGAGTAATTACAACAGAATTAGCCAACACTGTGGCAGGCGGAAAACTAAATGTCTGCCACACTGTTGGATTGGATAAAGCCGCTGCGAGAGTTGCGCGGAGAGTAGTGACGGCTACTGTCATCCGACAAATCCTGCCGGATTCATCCAATTCACAATTAAACCTCTGATTTTTGCCACCATGCCGTTTGACATTCGCCACGGCGCGACACTGAATCCATCTGGTGACATTCCGCCGGTGCTTGATAATTGTCTGCTCTGCCAAATATCTACTGCAATCATTAAAGATGCTTCACGCACTTCTGGAATTGTCGCGTAATCAACATTGGTTGTTGTTGCTACTGTGGCAAAAGGTCGGATTGGATTTTTAACTTGATTCGCGCCTGTGGCTGCGTAAGTAATTGAATAATTATATGCTGTTAAAGAATAATTTTGATAATTAAGAGCAGACACTTGTGTCGCTCCATTAATTTCAGTGATTGTTTTTGTGCCATTAAATGGAGAGCCAGCGTTGGTAATAGTTACACTCTGACCGACATACATGCCGTGTGGTTCTTGAAAATAAAGTGTTGCAAAATTGTCAGTAATACTTCTGGCAGCAGCGTAATAATTGTTAAACCATAAATAATTTTTAATTACATTTTCAGCCGATTGACAGCATTCTTCTACAACAGCCGAACTATATAAATTTTCAATTCCCAATACGGAACGAAGTTCGACTTCTGTAATGTAAGTTGCTGGCATGTTTTCCTCTCAAAAAAATTGTAGGGGCTAAGGGCTACAAAGCCCCTACAACATTATTACTAAGTGTGGGTTATGCAACCATCCACTTGTATGCGCCTGTTGCAACCTTAGTTGCAATTGCGCCATAACCATAATATGCCACAGAAATTTGACCAGAAGCAATTACATTTGCTTCCAATTTGAAAGTTGGGCTTTCATACCATGTGTATGCATCTGGATTTACAACGATGATTGTTCCATCGCCTGTTCCTGAAAGGTTACGATCCACAAAAAGATTTAGACCATTGATTTGACCGCGAAGTGAAGTAACTGAAGCAGACCCGCCCGCATTGACCGGATTAATTGCAGTGTAAATTGCGCGATTTGTAGAATCCACGAGTCCCATTATGGCTCCCCATTGGTCTGCACTTACTACGATGTTTTGTGCAAAACCAAGTGTGTTTGCATAAACAGATACAGCGGCATCTGTTACGAAATCTAGAAGGTTTGCTGCTGACATTGTGCGGTTTCCGCCGTCTGTCGCTGCACCTGCAACTACTGTTGCAACGCGTGCATCTGTTGCCTTTGCGTAAGCGTATTCCATGTTCTTAACCAATTCAGCGTAGAACGCTGGGCTAGAACGATCAAGGATTTCAACTGAGAATGTTTGTTGTCCAGCGAACTTCTGAACCGCAACTGAAAGATAAGCATCTTCTAAATCTGTGTTAGATGGTGCTGCTTCTTCGGCTGTAACTGCAACTGTTGGAACTTGTGAAATCTTAGGAATTTCAAAAGTCATACCTGCATCTGGAAGAACTCCGCGAGAGATTGCATCAATAAATGGGCGATCTGCGTTTGCAAGTGGGTTAATAACTTCTGTCAATTGACGAGTTGGAACAAGTCCAGCGTTATCTGTTGTGTTTGCTGCTGCACGAAGATATTGACGAGCATCGTCATCTCCGAATTGTGCGCGAATTGTATTTTCTAAGTATTTTTCCTTAGTCAATTCAATGCGTGGTGTTGAATACATTGCTGATGTGATTGTTGGGCGTGAGGCTTCAACCGCAGGAGTTTCTACGATAGCCTCGGGTGCTGCGGTATCCGGAGTTGTATCCAAGATAGCCTCACTTTCTGTTTGGGTGATTTCGGTTAGTGCTTCATCTTCGGTTTCTGCCGCTGATGCTGCAACGCTTGTGACCGCTGCGCTATCGAAAGCGGCAGCCTGAACGAGGCTGGTTTCGAATAAGCGAGCAGATTGGACATACAACACGCCGTTGCGTGGTTGTGATGCCAAAACTTCTACTCCAACACTAAGTCCTGAACGAAGACCATCTGATGCTTCGATAAGTGAGTCTGTTCCGCGACTAGTGTTGGATACTTTGAAAGATGCGTAAACGCCGTCTGGTGTTTCATTAAATGCAATTGCTTTTCCAATAGGTTTTTTTGCATCATGTTCTAAAAGTAATTTAGATTTGTTTGGTTCAGGTAATTGGATGCTTCCTTTTTCAAATATGACTTTGCCAATTGAAGTTTGCCCAATTTCGCCATCGTAAGGAACAATTTTTCCAGAGATGATTCTACGACCCTGATCGCACTCAATATTGCTACTGAAGTTTAATTGCATCTGATGCACTCCCGTTCGGTGATAGTTCTTCCATTGCCATTGCATCTTGAACTGTAATTAATCCAAGAGCCAACATTTTTTCAATTACTAACAAGCGTTCCATTGGGTTAGATCGTAGGAATCCAGAATCTAAATCAAAAGAAACATATTGTGTTGAAGGTGTTATGTCATTCATTGACAAACGCGCTTCTATTGCGGAAATATAAGGTTGCAAACTTAGTGAAACGAATTGCCGCCTCTCGTCTTGAACATTGGCGTATGTCATGCTGTTGTTCATGTCTGCTGATATGTAATACGCCGGAACATTCATTAGGCGAGCAATTTCAGTCGCCATGTATTGTTTTGCTTCGTTTAACATCATATCTTTAGGAGAAAATGAAGTTGGTAAAAATTCTAAACTTGAGGTGAGATATGCAGTTGAACGATTGTTACGAGCATTCCGCCATGCAGCAAGTAATCCTTGCACTTCTGATTCACCAAGATCAGCCCCGTTATTCCGAAGCACACCGGAAGGTAATGGCGTAGATGCAGCAACCGAACTTGCTTTATCTAAATCTAATGCAGCAGTCAAAGTTCTTGCTCCGACATTAAGCAATCCATCAGTCATTGATTGAAATGTGACAAGAGAATTCAAACCTGACATTGGGCGCACAGTTCCATCAACTTGATAGCCTTCAATAAGTGTGTTTGTTTTATTATATTTAGGAATAACGCGAGAATTAGCAACCCAATTAAAACGCGCCGGAAAACCCGAATCCGCATAAACTTCTGTAATTTCCCAATAGGCAACACCAAAAAATAAAAGTGAATCAACTGTGAACGCCATTGTTACTGCGTATGGTTGATTATGTGATGGTTGATCCATCCACAAAGGTTTTGGTAAATCTTCGTCAGTTCGCTTTAATTCTAATGAAAGTTCCATTGCAGCGATAGTATTGCAAATTAGATTGCGGCAGCGATTGACCGCTGGAATTGACATAGCCGAAATTCGATCTATTGATAATAAGTTGTAAGGTATTTGGTATTGGTATGTATCAGCCATTACAGGCGGTGCATACTGCGCTTCAAGTATTTGTGGTGCTTTGTTGAAACGAGAAAATAGACCCATACACCAACCTTACTATAAGAGTCAAAGAATCTCACATTTTGAGATGCGTGTCAAACGAATATTTGGGGAATTGATTGGGGTTTTGTGAGTTGATGGACAACCATTGCAGTTCCAATAGCACCGGCAACTGATCCTGCTGATTTACGCCTTACAATTCTCCAACCTGCATCATTTTGCTTCGATGAGCAGTTATTGAACATAGATACCAGTTCAGGTTGTCCTGAATGAACAATCCGATTATGAACAAATGCATCAGCAAGTTCGCCACACGCCTGATAAAATTCTTGCCCAGAGTTTTCAATCATTTTCTGCCCTGATTGTTGTAATTTTTGGGCAATAGATGCAGTGGCATATTTGTCAAAGCAAATACCCTTTGGTTTGAATTTTTTTGACCATTCTAGGATTTCGCTCGCCATTTTAACTTCATCAATGGCTACTTCTGATGTCCATAGTTGCATTAGCCCAACTTCAATCTTTCCTGTTTCTGGGTTGTGCTTGCCGGCAACTAATGCACCATCGCGTTTGCTAGGAGATACATCCATTGCAAAGTAAATGTTGCCACCGGCTTCAATTTTGAGATTTGAATCAGATGTTGCTTCGATAACGCCATAAGCCCACGGTGATTGGGCTGCATCTACCCATTGACACAGATGTTCACGCATAAATTGATCTGTGGGCATTGTGGCTACATATTCAGCCAATGTAGCCTCAGTGATAGTTATGCCTAAACTGGGATTCGCTTGTTGCCAGCCGCGTTTTTCTGAAATCTTGATATGCGGCTCGGCAGAGTATTCATACCATCCAAATGTTTCGTTTGGATAACTAAGCGCTCGCTCTCTTAGATCATTAAGCACTGTTGAATGTGCGCTGCCGGCGTTAGTAGTGACAAATGTCTGAGCATTGGGTTTAGCAGTTGTTACCGGGCGAGCAGCAGCCCAACCTTCCGGAGTCACAAGCAATAATTCATCAATGTAAAGGAAATCGGCGGTAAGTCCACGTGCGCCGCCTTCGGTGCTTGCGGCAATACGGTAAGTCGCACCGTTCTTTAATGTAATGCATTCACCGCCATTGGTTCTTGTAATTCCATCTGCCCGTTTTCCATCGCCTTTTATCTGATCCATAAGGAATTCGTTTTGCTCAATGATGTTCACGATTGATTTCCACGTCAGCAACGCTAAGTCGCGTTTGTGAGCCATGCCCAACACTGATTCGCCCCATAAGAACAATTTAGACAAAATCAGCGTTTGTGCCAAAAATGTTTTTCCGTTTTGGCGTGAAATGCACATCCCTGCAAATTTCTTTCGCCACATGCCCTCATCATCGATGCTCAGCAAATCAGTAAGCACAACAACTTGCCAATCAAACAGTTTTATCCCCAGTTTTTCTGAAAACTCCAAAACCTCATTAATTTTTGATGCACCTTTGAGAAATGGCGTGTGCAATCGGGGTTTGACATTCCCCATTAACTTTTTAGGCGGCTTTTTGGTTGCCCCAGTTTTCTTTGGTTTTGCTTTGACTTCGGTCATGACTGCTCAGGCTCAGACTGGTTCAAAAATGGTGAGTCCGGGATCACACTGACCGTTTCGCGGAGAGAAAGGTCTGGAAAGACAG
>Ga0114974_10001844_pt1:0-15000 | contig 16575 bp, 18 predicted proteins | sample S_130206_EF_Meta_FD_87318 | JGI IMG/M metagenome (GOLD analysis project Ga0114974, IMG submission 87318) | Freshwater microbial communities from Lake Simoncouche, Canada to study carbon cycling - S_130206_EF_MetaG | ecosystem: Environmental > Aquatic > Freshwater > Lake | place: Lake... | reverse complement strand
CTATGGCAATACAGGGATAGAACATGCGTGCCAAGAACATCGCAATGCGCTTGATGTGGGCTCCTTTGCTGACGGCAGTCATGGCTGTCGCTGCTGGTTGCAGCAAGTCCAGCGTGGCGCCAGTCGCCGCACCTGCTGCTGCTAAGCCCAGCTTGGGCATCCGTCCGCTGGGTGATGAGACCGTCAAGATCGATATGACCCAGATCTATTCGGAAGATCTGAAAAAGGTCTACGCCCATATCGACGAGCACATCGATGAGCATGTGGTGAATCTGCAGAAGTGGATTCAGCAGCCGAGCATCTCCAACACTGGAGAAGGGATGCAGGAATCGGCGGAGATGGTGAAGGGTTACTTTGACCAGCTTGGGTGTCAGCAGACCAAGGTGTATGACGTAGGTGTGACCGAATGGGGCCAGCAAGGCAACCCGGTGGTCTACGCACATTGCGATGAGGGCGCTGATAAGACGCTGGTCATATACTGGATGTACGACACGATGCCGGTGACCCAGCCGGACCTATGGAAGGCGCCACCTTTCGAGGGTCAATTGGTCGAACAAGCGCCATTTAAGAAAGTGTTGATCGGGCGCGGCGCAACCAACTCCAAGGGGCCGCAGATGGCCATGTGGAATGCGCTCATGTCGATCAAGGCGGTGGCCGGCAAGTTGCCGGTGAACGTCATCATCGTCGCCGAGGGTGATGAAGAGCGGATGTCCATGGGCTACCGCAAATTTGTCAAAGATCATCCGGACCTTTTCAAGGGTGCTGACGTCATGTATCGCTTTGGCGGTCAGGGCAGCATCAGCGGTGGCTCGGAAGGCTGTGTCTTTGTTGAGCTGACTACCAGTGGCTCTAAGTGGGGTCGCGGCCCCAATTACAGTGACATCCATGGTGGCAATAAGCGTTCGGTGGATTCGCCGGCCTGGCGCCACATCAAGATGCTTTCGACCTTGGTCGACTCCACGGGCAACAAAGTGCTGATCGACGGGTTCTACGATGACATAGCCCCGCTGTCTGCGGATGAGAAGCGCAAGCTGCTCGATGCATCCAAGCGCGTGAAGCTGGACATCGCTGCGAAAAATCTGGGTGTTGAGCGCTTCATTGCGGACGATCCGCTGGCCTATGTAACGATGGCGCGTTACGGCACGTCGATGAACTTGGATGGTATTTGGGGCGGCAACATGTTTGCCGGTGGATCAGGCGCGATCCTGCCCAACAAAATCACCTCCAAGCACAATTTCCGTTACGTGCCCAACATGACCGGCCCTGACATCGTCGCCAAGCTGCGCAAGCATCTGGACAAGCACGGCTACCAGGACGTTGAGATCAATGTCGTGGGCGATGTTCCCTGGGCCAAGATGAAGTACGACAATGACTTGGCTCGCGGCGTAGATGCGATGTTCGCTACCTTTGGCGCGCCGCGCGAGCCGCCCATTCCCCATGAGTCGATACTGGGTGGGTACTGGCCGGCCTACCTGTTCGCCGGTGATGTAATGAACATTCCGATTGCCGGGGGCAACGTCGGCTCGGGTGGTAACGCTCACGCGGCCAATGAGTATTACGTGATCGAGGGTGCAGGCAAAACGTATGGTTATGCCGGCACAGAGAAATCTATCGTTACTGCCTTGTATAACTACGCCGGCAAGAACAAGCCGGCGCAGTAAGGCTACACGAAGCTTCGGGCGGTAACTGTCAGTTGCCGCCCGTCTTCATGCGCTGTGCGCCGGTCACCGGATCGGCGTACTCGCGGTTTTCCTCGCAAACGTATTCATACATCTTATAGTTGGGGCGCCGCTGATAGACCCACTTCCAAGACCACGGCGCGGTGAGGTAGACGGGGTCCGTTACGGTCACGGTGTTCTCGAAGTGATCTGGTGTCAGCTTGCGGATACGCTCATGGATGCGCATTTCTGCTGAGTGCGGCGCGTTACGAAAGCGTACGTAATCCTTGATGCCGATGGTGTCGACCACCAACGTGTCGCCGTCCCACTTGCCAACAGAGTGCCCCCAAAAGCCCGGTTCCGCATCGTCAACGGCCGGCAGTTGGCCCCCCATGTAGATACGCCGGACCTGGTTGTAGGCCTCTTGGATGATGGTGACCTGCTTGCCTGACTGCAGCACTTCCATGGGGAACATGGCCATCATCATAGTCGGCATGCCGTCAGGCTGGCAGGCGGTATAGCCGTTGGCGATGGGCTCGCCACGCGCATTAGCGTCAGCGATTTTTTTGACGGCTGCGTCAAAGGCCGCCTGGTACTGCGGCTTGAGCGGCGGCGGCGGTGCATCGGTGGGCAGTGGCACTACCGAAGGGTCACGACGCGAATCGATGGACTGTGGGTAACGGTCCCAAGTACCGGTGAAGTCGCGACGATCAAACTTTTGAGCGCTGGCCTTGGGCAGCGGGCCAGTTTCCTGAGCGCAGACGCTGCCCACTGCGGTGGCCAACATGGCTGCGCAAGTAACGCGGATCAAACGCTTTGCAATGCTGTGGTGCATGACTGTATTACTCGATGTTGGGCGGGCCAGCGGGGCCGCCGTTACCAAACTTGCGGCCATCCGCCAGCGTCACTTGTTTGAGCAGGGCGCCGGGCTCACCAGTGCGTAGCGGCGCGATGATCACCGTGATTTTGTCTTCCGGTTTGATCATGTTGAACTTCCAGCCGATGCGATTGAGGATGCCCGGATTGGCGCATTCGATGGTCCAGATACGCGCCTCACCCTTGGCATCAGTTGAGCCAAGCTCGATATAGACGTGAGGATTCTGCCAGCGGAATTCCTTGACTGTGCCAGTGACCTTGATCTGGTGTTCATGGTCGAACATGGCAAAAGAATGGTGGGCTACCGCCGCATTGGATGCGAAGAGCAGTGACAGCAGCGCGCACAGCGCAGCAAAAGGTTTGCGATTCAAGTTATATCCCCCTGCGTAATCTGATGGCCGGGTCTGCGTCCGGTTGTCCGCTTTAAGCCTGACCCATTAACCATGCCACAAAGCCGGTGTGCACTACAGTGCGTCGTAGTGGATCAGCTAGCGTCAGCCGGCGCGTAGACACTTTGAATCTTGATGTCCTTCATGCCGGGGCGCGAGAGTGTGCGAGTGACAGTCAGTCTGGCGCCCTTGTCTGCTGCCGCGTAGCTTTCGCGGTTGCTGCGACCCTTGCCATAGTTTTCGACCACTTCGAATACCGATCCCTGCAGACGGATGGTGATTTTGGCTGTACCTATTGAGTCGACCCGTGAATAGGGTTGCCCTGGCTCGAAGCGCCGTGGCGAGGTGCCGCCTTCATCGACTAATACGACATCGTCATTGAGTGACAGGCGCAGTTGCGCGGGCACTTTGAGCTGGTGCTGTAACTGGGTGCGCAGTTCCTCTCGCTGTGGTCGTAACCGCATGGGTCCCAGACCTTCTTCCAGTTCGGCGCGCTCCAGCGAAGCGATGTCATTGCCGCTGCGTATGCGCCGGACTTTCTCTTCTTTATAGGTGTCGACGGCCGCATCGATGGCGGCTGCGACGTCTGTGCTGGCGGCAGCGTCCAGTACCCAGCTGGCGCAGAGTTTGTCGCAGCGCAGCGATTGGGCTTGAGCCGTCTGCGCAAGGAGTGCCGGACCGGCCAAGGCCAGCATACCGGCCAAGAGCAGGGAGCTGGATTGACGCATGGCGGCCTCTTTGCGGTCTGGAGATGGTGCCCCCACTCAGAATCGAACTAAGCTCTGCGGTTTACAAAACCGCTGCATCACCACAATGCTTTGGGGGCAGTCCAGTAAGTATAGCTGGCACTCAGGGTGCTTCGTAAGCCAGCACCGCAAGACCGCGCAGCACCAGATCCGGGACCAGCTGGCATCCTGCTGGCAGTAAGGGTCGCAAGGCTGCGCTGCCGCCGCCGGTGACATAGACCTGCGCCGACTCGCCGTACTCCAGCCGTAACTGCCGGGCGCTTTGTGCGATGAATGCCGCAGTGGCCTGCAGGGCGCCGGATTGGATAGCGGCCGCGGTGTCCCTGGCCAGTTGCTGCGGCCGCTTGGCAGTGCCGCCCGCTGCACGCCGTGCAATGCCGCGCGTACCGCTCAGCAATGAATCGATCATGAGTGCGGGTCCCGGGATGATCAGGCCGCCGCGGTGCAGACCCTGCGGGCTGACCACATCCAGCGTCGTGGCTGTGCCGATATCGATCACTGCCACTGCGCATCCACGACCAGCCTCATGCCAGGCGCCTACGACCGCAACCCAGCGATCTGCGCCTAACTTCCAGACCTCGCGATAGCCATTGCGTACACCGGCGGCAACGGCTTGGCTTGTAATCAATTGCGGCGCGGGCAGCCCTGCTGCTTTGAAGCAGCGCCGTAGACTGCGCTCAAGCGCGGTACCTGCCACGCTGACTGCCAGGACCTGCGTGATTTTGGCGCGCACCGCCGCTGCAGCCACTTGGCCAAACGCGGCGCTGCCATCGCCGCTCAGGGGTAGCGCTTGCATGCGACCCAGACGACCGCGTTTGCGCACCGCCCATTTCACGCGTGTATTGCCGATGTCGACCAGTAGCTGGTTCATAACGCTTCCGCAGGGCTTGGAGTGGCAGGGCGCACGGACACATCGGCCGACAGTACGCGCTGCAGACCGCTAGCTGTGCTGATGAGCAGTGCGCCGTCAGCATCGATGCCACGCGCCGTACCGTGAATACTATCGGTTGCCCCCTGCGCGATGACCGGCAGGTCAAACAGCGCATCGGCCGCCTCGAAGTCGTCGCGAAACGACGCCAGACCGGTTTGTTGGAGCTCTTGCAGGCCGGCCAAGCCGTGCTGCAACAGTGCCGCTACCAGTGCGCTGCGATCGGGCAGTGTGGCGCACAGCGCTGCCAGATCAGTTGCCTTGTTGCCGCTAACTGCGACCGCATCAATCACGCTGGGCGGCAGTCGCAGGTTCAGACCTATTCCGCAGACCAGGTGCACGGGGCCTCCGGCTTCGCTGCGCAGCTCTACTAGAATGCCGCCAAGCTTGCCGTGTGCACTGACTAGATCGTTGGGCCACTTGATTTGCACGCCTTCGACGCCCAGCGAATGCAGTGCCCGCATGGCGGTGACACCAATTACCAGCCCCAGTGCACCCCCTTGCGGTGGCAGCGAATCAAAACACCAGGACCAGGACAAGCAGACTGCGCCACCGGGCGGCGCAAGCCATTGTCGACCCCGACGACCGCGACCTGCAGTCTGAATTTCTGCAGTTAGGTAGTCGAATTGACCCGGCTGAAGGTTGCCGCGCGCCAGCAACACAGCATTGGTTGAGGCCAGCTGCCATTCACAGCGCCCCTCGCGTAATCGCGAGCGAAGCGCCTGTGATAGCGCGCCGTCGACTGCATCGCTGGACAAGGCAGTGCAGGGCGCGGCCAGTCGATAGCCTTGGCGCGGCAGCGCTTCGATGTTCAAACCCAATGTACGCAGCTGCGCAACGGCCTTCCAGACTGCACCGCGCGTGACCGACAGCTGTGTTGCCAAGTGCGCACCGGAGATAAAAGTGCGCCAGCCGCTGCGCTCGGCTTGGGCCGCCAGCAACAAATCAAACAGTTTTGCGACCAATGTAGGGCTGCTCATAGGGGCACCTCGGCCAACATGCAGCGTACGCTGCCGCCCCCGAGTTGCTCGATCAGCGGTATGGGAATCACGCACAGCTGGTCGGTGCACGCTTCAAGCTGCTGGCGCAGTGCCGGTGACAGCGATTGAGCGGCATGGGCAGAGAGCACAATTACATGCTTCGGATCGCTAGCCGGTCCGGCTCGTAGTTCGAGCATGTTGCCCGCAAAGTGTTGCAGGCTGTCTTGTGGCAGCGACAGCACGGTGCGCCCTGACGATTGCAGCTTGTGCAGCACCCGCTGCCGGTCTGCTGCAGCGATCCAGTCCAGACCGATGCCCGCTGCCCGGGCACCAATCCACAGCAGTACATTGGTGTGGTACACGGGCCTGCCATCGGGGGTGGCAGCGTCAAAGATCACCGCTTCATAGCCCATCAGCTGGCACCACTCGCGGACCAGCGACTCATCGCTGCGCGGCGAGCGATTGGCGTAGGCCACGCGATTCACAGCATCGAGTACCAAGCTGCCGGTCCCTTCTAGAAACCGTCCAGTAGCTTCGTGGTGCGTAAGGTCGATGCGTCGCGTTTCGACGAACCCCAACTCGGCGGCGACTTGTGCCAGCACCTCTGGCCGTCGCTCGGCGCGCCGATTGGGCGTGAGCATGGGGTAGAGCACCACCGTGCCATTGGCGTGAAAGCTCACCCAGTTATTGGGGAACACGGCATCCGGTCTCGGCGGTAGCGGATCGTCTTCGACAACGCAGACTCGTAAGCCGGCAATACGCAGTTGCCCCACCATCGCATCGAACTCGTCACGTGCCCTGACCGCGGCATCGGCGGCCTGGGTCTGCTGCTGGAAAGCGTTGCTGGCGGCGGTTTCTGGGTTGAAGCCGAAGGCCGCCGGACGCAGCATCAAGGCTGCCGTAGCGCATTGCGCCGGCGCGCTGGTCAATCTGAATGTCGCTCGGGAACTCATCGGCAGGCATTATGAGCAGCGTGGCAAGCCAAATGACAGCGATGGGTGAAGCATGAGCCTGCTGCTGTTGGCGCTGACCGTATTGGTCACGGCCGCGGCGGTACTGCTGGTGGTCAACTTGGGAGTGGTGGAGCGCCGGTTGCGCCGCCGTCCGGCACGGCTGTATGCCTTGGAAGATGCAGATTTCCGCCGTGCTATGGGCGTGCTGCTGGGTCCGTCGATTCTGCCTGGCAACACGGTGACGACGCTCTCCAACGGTGACGCCATCTTTGCCGCGATGCTTGCAGCGATCGATAAGGCTGCCAAGTCGATCTGTTTCGAAACCTATATCTATTGGTCTGGAGAGATCGGCGAATCCTTTGCGCTGGCACTCAAGCGCGCAACTGCCCGCGGTGTTGCAGTGCATGTGGTGATTGATTGGATGGGTTCGCGCCAGCTGGACCCGTCGCTACAACAGCGGCTACTTGCTGCCGGCATACAACTGCATCGTTATCACCGCCTGTCCTGGTATCACTTGGGTCGGTTGAATCACCGCACGCACCGCAAGCTGTTGGTGGTCGATGGTTGCATCGGATTTACCGGGGGTGTTGGCATAGCGCCTCAATGGATGGGCAATGCGCAGGATGTTAACCACTGGCGCGATCTGCACTATGAGGTCCGCGGGCCTGTGGTGGCACAAATGCAGGCGGTGTTTCTCGACAACTGGATCCGCAGCACAGGACGTGTGCTGCATGGACCGGCGTACTTCCCGGCTTTGGAAGCACAGGGCGACATGGATGCGCAGATGTTCGGCAGCTCGCCGCAGGGTGGCGCCGACAGCATGCAGTTGATGATTCTGATGGCCATTACTGCTGCGCGGCAGTCTATCGACATTGCCAATCCCTATTTTATTCCCGATCGCATGACTCGCGATGCCTTGGTTGCCGCGGTGCGTCGCGGCGTTGTGGTGCGGGTGTTGCTGCCTGGCCGGTATACCGACATGCCTGTTGCGCGTCACGCTTCGCAAGGGCGTCTTGGGCGCTTGTTGCGTGCTGGTGTTCAAGTATTTGAATACCAGCCGACCATGCTGCATAGCAAGCTGATGGTGGTCGACATGCAGTGGGTTACTGTCGGCTCTGCAAATTTTGATAACCGGTCGTTTCGACTCAACGATGAAGCCAACTTAAACGTGTTCAGTGTGCCGATGGCTGCTGAGCAGACTCGTTTGTTTGAATCGGACTTAAGCCAATCAACCAGATTGACTTGGCAGTCGTGGCGTCGCCGCTCGTTGTGGCTCAGGACGCGTGAGGCCGTCAGTCTGCTGTTCGAAGAGCAGTTGTGAAGCCGCGTTTCGTCACCGACTTTGATGCGCCACCGAACGCGACTGTCTGGGCGCGGTGGTTCGCGCGTATCGAAGCACAAAACGCAGCCATCGCGAGTCTGCTGCATGGGGAGTTGGGAGGGTTGCTGACGGTTGCTGGCATGCATCTGCAGCGCCGTTCCAGTGCCGCAGTTCGCACGGCATTGCAGCAGGCGGTTCAGCATGCCGCTGCGCTGAACCGTGAAGCGGCCGCGCAGTTGTATCCGCAGTTGCTCGAGCATTTAGGTCTTGTCGCGACGCTGCAGATTGCGCTGCAGGCACGTTGCGATGCCGCGGGCTTGCGGCTAGACCTACAACTGCCCGAGTCAGCAGCCGAGCTTGCGCACACAGGTGCTTTGGCTTTGTATCGCGGCGCTATGCAAGCGATAGACAACGTCGTGATGCACGCCAATGTCGATGCCGTGCAACTGGGCCTACATTGCACTGACGGTGTGTGGCGGTTGCATGTTGAAGACCATGGCACTGGTTGTGAGCCTGCGGCAGCCGCCGCCGTCTGCGGCTCGCTGTGTGCGCTAGCCGCGTGGCTCAAAGGTTTGGGTGGCGGGTTGAGACTGGAAGCTGCTCCGGGCCATGGCTGTCGGCTTGAGCTGCGGTTGCCGATCTAGATTATCTCACCAAGTGGTTGTGGATCGCATAGCTGATCAGCTCTGCGGTAGTGCGCAGCTCTAACTTGGCCAGTACCCTGCTGCGATACGTGCTGATGGTCTTGGCGCTGAGACTCAGTTGCGCGCCAATCTCAGTAACACCCAAGCCAGCGGCTAATTTGTAGAACACCTGAAATTCTCGCACTGACAGTTGTTCATGCAGGGGCGTGCTCACGGTTCCTTGCAGTCCATTGACCAGTGCATCGGTTAGCCCTTGACCCACATAGCGATTACCGCGTGCCACGGTGCGGATCGCGCGCACAAGCTCTGCAGCCTCGGTGTCTTTGCCGATAAAACCGCTAGCGCCGGCCCGTAGGACCTGTACGCCAAACTGTGTTTCCGGATAGCCGGAGAGCACTAACACTGGCAGATCCGGCTGTGATTGACGCACTTGGCGCAAGACATCCAGGCCGGACATGTCGGGCAACGCAAGATCCAGCAACAGCACATCGCAACTGCGCGCGCGTAGTGCGTGCAATGCCTGACTGCCATTGCCGCAGGCTGCAACGACGCGCAGCCCTGTTTGTTGATTGAGAGTTTGTTGCAGTCCGGTGCGAACCAACTCATGGTCATCGACGACCATGATGCGCAGCGGATTCACGCCAGTCTCATGGCGTGTGCGAGACCGGGTGAACCGGTCTCAGGGCATGGCATGGGCTTCCATCATGAGCCCAGTGCCGCCGCCTGACACATGCGCGACGATGGCTGTGCGCCGGTGCAGTTTAACGATGGTGCCAAGATTGATGGCAAAGGCGAGATCAACTCGCTGTCCGGCTCTCAGTCCTAAGCCTGCGGTGCGCAAAAATACACCGGTTGCGCTGAGGTTGACGGCCTTGCACAGGCGACGACCTCCCTCCGGCAACATGATGTACACGGTAGTGCGGGCACGGTGGCGTATATGTAATCTTCTTTCCACGACGTGAACCTGTCTAAGCCAACTGTGACGCAGTATGCAGTTTGGATATTTGGTTAAAGGCTACTAGTTAACTTAACCTGATTAATATCGCAACTGTACGGACACCGGACAGTGATCGGACAGGCGATAGCGCCGCACATCAGACGAACGGTAGGTATGGCGCTGATAGGAACCGGCAACCATTAGGTTCTGAAGTCCGCCGCCGAGCAGGATGTGGTCGATGCCGCTGGCGTTTGATTGGCCCGGCCAGCAATTAACAAAGCGCGCGCTACCGGCAGCATCTGCCAAGGCGCCACCGGCTGCACGATGCAAGGTATTGAGCAGTCCCTGTGGATCGCCGGCTGCCAGTTCGCGATTGAAATCACCCAGCACTGCATAGCGGCCGGTCTGGGCACTGACCCACTGTGTCAGCAGCGGCAACTGCTGTTGCCACTGGGTGCACGCGGCGACATTGGGTTTGCGCCGTTCGCGGGCGCAACCGGATTTCAGATGCACTGCCATTAAGCGGGTTTCGCGCGGCGTGCCTGGAAACAAAGTCAGCACCACACCGCGGCGCAGTCGTCCGCCCAGAGCCAAAGGCAGGTAATCAGGTTCGCAGCGATGAGCAAGTCCGCTGCGGATCGCAAAACCGACGTTTTGCGGCGCTCTGCTGGCGGTCATGCAAAAGCGATAACCGGGTAACACGCGCGCAGCGGTGTCCTGGTCTTCAACTTCCTGTATCGCCACCACATCGGCATTGAGCTGCTGGGCATAGTCGGCCAGCGCCGCATAGTCGGCGCTGCTGCGCGTTTGATCCAAGGCAACGTCGCAAGGAAGCTCTGGTCTGACACCGGCAATGCAGGCCATTCTTGCGGTCCGACTGGTTTGCGGTGAGACCAGCCATTCCAGATTCCAGCTGGCCAGCCGCAGGGTCTGCGCCCCTGCCAAGGCCGGCAGCACTAGCATGCCAAGGCCGACCAGCATCACCCGCAGGCAGCTGGCGCGCGTCATGGCTTCAAGCGTTGAGAAACGGCCGGATGGCCGCGTCGAAGCGCGGCAGATCGACTAGAAATGCATCGTGACCTTCGATGCACGGCAAGCGGGCGAACTCGGTGGCTACGCCGGCACGATCCAATTGCAGAGCGATCCAAGCTTGTTCGTCGATTGAGAACAGGAAGTCTGAATCGACGCCAATGACCAGCGCTGACTCGATACCCGAGCGTGCCAGGACCTGTTCCGGCTCACCATGGCTGGAGAGATCGAAGCAGTCCATCGCGCGCGACAGATACAGATAGCAGTTGGGATCGAAGATGCGCACGAAGCGTTCGGCCTGGGCTTCCATATAGCCCTCCACTGCAAAGCGCGGCCCGAAGCCTTCAGGTACGCGTTGCCTTGCCTGCTGTACTGCGCGTTCGCCGATCGCACCCGGCGCCGCACGCGCAAAGCGGCTGCGCCATTCGTCTGCCGAGCGATAGGTGATGGTGCCCAGCTTGCGCGCGATGCGCATGCCGGCACGCGGGCCCTGCGCTGGGCTTGCGTACTGGCCTTGACGCCAATCCGGATCACTCATCACGGCCTCACGCTGTACGGCACGCAAGGCAATGGCAAAGGGCGACGCGGCTGCCGAGCCTGAGATGCTGATCAGCTTGCGGGTCTTGCCTGGCATACAGGCCGCAAAGGCCACTGCGACCATGCCACCCAGCGACGGCCCTATAACTGCAGCCAGCTGTTCGATGTCGAGCGAGCGGGCAACTTCCCAGCCGGCACGGGCGATGTCTTCGACGGTGATTTCAGGGAAATCGAGCCGCCAGGCTTGCCCGGTACGGGGGTTGATAGAGGCCGGGCCGCTGGAGCCGAAGCAACTGCCCAGCGAATTGACGCAGAGGACAAACCAGCGGTCCGTGTCGATGGCCCGGCCGGGGCCGATCATCTGCTCCCACCAGCCTGGGTCGCGATTGCCCGGGTTCGAGGCGGCATGGGAGGTGGGCGACAGTCCGGTGAACAGCAGCATGGCGTTGTCACGAGCCGCGCTCAACTTGCCCCAGCTCTCGTAGGCGATGACGCCATCGTGCAGTTCCCCGCCGCGCCACAGCGCAAACGGGCTCGGCAGCGCCGCAAGTTTTACGGCGCTTTCGGGCTCTGCTTCTGACTTGCGGACGTCTACTTTCAAGGTTCCGAATCCGACCCGTCTGGAATGCCGTCGAACAAAGCCGTTGAGAGGTAACGCTCGCCGGTGTCGGTGGCTATTGCCAGCAGCACGCTGCCCGGCGGCACTTCACGCGCCAGCTTGAGCGCAGCGCCAACGCCGGCGCCCGAAGAGATGCCCACCAACAGGCCTTCTTGGCTGGCCAGTGAACGCGCGGTGGCAATGGCCTCGGCGTCACTAATCGTGATCAGTTGGTCGGGCACGGCTCGATTGAGCACGCCGGGGACGAAGTCCGGAGTCCACCCCTGCACTTTGTGCGGCGCGAAGGCCTTGCCCGCTAGCAACGCGGCGTTTTCCGGTTCGGCGGCGACGATCTTGACCTCAGGGCGCGCCAGCTTGAGCATTTCGCCCACGCCGGTGATGGTGCCGCCAGTGCCCCAGCCGCTGACAAAATAGTCGAGCCTGCGACCGGCGAAGTCACTGAGGATCTCGGGGCCGGTGGTGTTGCGGTGATAGGCCGGGTTGGCTGCGTTCTCGAACTGTCGGGTCAGGTACCAGCCATGTTTGGCAGCCAGTTCTTCGGCCTTGCGCACCATGCCAGTGCCGCGCTCGGCGGCCGGCGTAAGGATTACCTTGGCGCCGAGCATGCGCATGATGCGACGACGCTCGATGGAGAAAGTCTCGACCATCACTGCGACGAAGGGGTAGCCCTTGGCAGCGCAGACCATGGCCAGCGCAATGCCGGTGTTGCCGGAGGTGGCTTCAATTATGGTCTGGCCAGGCTTGAGTGCGCCACTGCGCTCGGCATCTTCAATGATGGCGATGGCTAGGCGGTCTTTGACCGAGGATGCCGGATTGAAGAACTCGCACTTCACATAGACCGAGACGCCGGCGGGTGCCAGACGCTGCAGCTTGACGATCGGTGTGCGGCCGATAGTGCCCAAAATGCTGTCGTGGATCATGGCGAGCTCCCGGTTTGGTGGGGTGGGGGACTGTATAGGGTGGCAGTGACAGGCGATAGATGGTTGCGGCGTCAGACATCGGTTGATAACAACTTGTTATGATGTTCTCCCTCACCCACTGAAGTTGCCTTGCGACCATGAATTTCCACCAGTTGCAGTACGCGATCGCTATTGCCCGCAATGGGCTGTCGGTGACCCAAGCCGCCGCTTCGCTCGGTACTTCGCAGCCTGCCATCAGTCGCGCGCTCAAGGCACTCGAGAAAGAGCTGGGTTTCGACCTGTTTGTGCGTGAGGGGCGCGCGTTTTCCCGGGTTACTCCGGAAGGGCTGCGGGTGCTGGAGTTCGCCGGACGCGCGCTGGCGGAAGTCGACAGCCTGCGAGCCGTTGCTGCCGATTTGAATCAGGATTCGCGCGGCACTTTGTCCATCGCCACGACCCACACGCAGGCGCGCTATGTCCTGCCGCCGGTGGTGCAGGCGTTTCGCAAACGCTACCCGGACGTTGATCTGCATTTGCATCAGGGCACCTCCGAACAGATCTCCGAGATGGTCGCTTCGGATCGGGTGCAACTGGCCATCGCCACGGGCTCCGAGGCCCTGTTCCCTGAATTGGTATTGCTGCCCGTGTATCGCTGGCATCGCCAGGTCATCGTGCCCAAGCATCACCTGCTGGCGCGTGCTGGCGCTGGCAAGCTCACGCTGCAGCAGTTGGCGCAGTTCCCGCTGGTCACCTATGTGTTTAGCTTCAGTGGGCCCTCATCGCTCGAAACGCTGTTCGCACGCGAAGGGCTTAAGGCCCGTGTGGCACTGACTGCCCGTGATTCTGACGTCATCAAAACTTATGTGCGATTGGGCATGGGCGTGGGCATCGTTGCCAGCGTCGCCTTCGATCCCGAAGAAGACAAAGACCTCGCTCTGGTCGAGGCATCGCACTTGTTTCCGATCCACACCACCTGGGTTGGATTTCGCCGCGGCACGTTGCTGCGCAATTTCGCCTATGAGTTTTTGCAGCTGTTTGGCAGCCATCTCACGCGCCGGCTGGTCGATCGGGCCATCGAGGCGCGCGATCCCGACAGCAAGGCGCAGCTATTTGGCCGCATCGCGCTGCCTGTAAAGTGAGCGAACGTATCCAAAAGCTGCTGGCTGCAGCTGGAATGGGCTCGCGCCGCGGCATCGAAATGTGGCTGCGCGATGGCCGGATTCAGGTCAACGGCGTGGTTGCCGGTCTGGGTGATCGCGCTTCTGCAACCGATACCATCCTGATCGACGGTCGGGCGGTGGTGCTGGCAGTGCCGGCGGCCGGTCCGGTTGATCGTCAGGTGCTGCTCTATCACAAGCCCATCGGCGAGATGACCACGCGCAGTGATCCGCAGGGCCGCCCGACGGTCTTTGAGCGGTTGCCGCCGCCTGACACCGGACGTTGGGTGGTGGTGGGGCGCTTGGACGTCAACACGTCTGGGCTGTTGCTGTTTACCAACGACGGTGAATTAGCGCACCGGCTGATGCACCCGTCGTTTGAGCTGCGCCGCGAATATCTGGTGCGGGTACGCGGCAATCCGCCCCAGTCGGCGCTGGACGCCATGCTGCGCGGGCTCAATTTGGAAGACGGCATGGCCAATTTTGACGAATTGCACCCGGCGGGCGCGTCAGAGGGGCACAGCTGGTTTCGGGTAGCCCTACACGAAGGCCGCAACCGCGAGGTGCGGCGCCTCTGGGAGGCTGCCGGCTATGAGGTCAGCCGCCTCAAACGGCTGGCCTACGGTCCCTTTAGCCTGCCCGAAGACCTGCTGCCGGGTCGCTGGCAACTGCTGGACCCTGCGGCTATCGCCACGGCAACTGAGCTGGTGCCCCAGTTGCCTCCCGGAAGGACGTCGGAATCCGCAGATACTATTGACTAAAGCGCATTTGTGCGTTGACACCAGACCCCGGGGAAATCAGAATACGCGGCTCGGCTTCGCGGAGGGGTACCCAAGCGGCCAACGGGAGCAGACTGTAAATCTGCCGGCTTACGCCTTCGTAGGTTCGAATCCTACCCCCTCCACCATCGGAGCCGGCGTGGACGACGAGCATCGGAGTCACGTGCATTGTTTGGCGGGTGTAGTTCAATGGTAGAACCTCAGCCTTCCAAGCTGATGACGTGGGTTCGATTCCCACTACCCGCTCCAGTGCGTAGTGGTGAGGGTGCCTGGAGTCTGCGTGGTGATGGCGGGCGGATGCAGTGGTTTTAGGGACGGCGTCCGGTTGCGAACGCCCACGTAGCTCAGTTGGTAGAGCACGTCCTTGGTAAGGACGAGGTCAGCGGTTCGATCCCGCTCGTGGGCTCCACCGAGATGAAGTCGAGTTTAGGTTTCCGGTTAACAGCGTCTGAACACGTTATTTAGAGGGTTCTTACCGTGTCCAAAGAGAAATTCGAGCGCAGCAAGCCGCACGTGAACGTGGGGACCATTGGTCACGTTGACCATGG